>ENA-ORUX01000009-ORUX01000009.1-human-gut-metagenome-genome-assembly--contig:-NODE-9-length-274623-cov-14.416258_pt1 | contig 274623 bp, 227 predicted proteins | sample MGYA00242087_ERZ509225 | MGnify/ENA primary metagenome ERZ509225 (study PRJEB26280, sample SAMEA2338864) | human gut metagenome | biome: human gut; feature: human-associated habitat; material: faeces... | reverse complement strand
GTAGATAAAACCACATAACTGAAAGATGAATTTACACACAAATTTGGACTTGACTAAAAAATACCTATAAGAAGTCATTAATCGACTCCTTATAGGTATTTTAAGCATTATTTTTATCTATCTTAATAGTCAGGTTTGAAATTCACCTATAAATCACACACTTTACATCTTTTTTATAGGTAAACACAGAGGCATTCCAAGCTTATGCAACCCTCTGACGCTTCATAGCATTCAGCACTCATGCAGCAAGAATCACTACTTCTCGCTATCTTATAAGCTTTCATTATTCCACACCATCAATAAATCTGGCAACAAAACTTAATGCCGCACCAAGCCCTGATTTTCTGCCGCCGCCATCTGATATTCTTAAATAATCCGCATCAGTATCAAAGGAATAATCATTAACAAGACGTTCTTTAATACTATTATCATATTGCTTAAGATATGGTGCAACTGTTCCGCCAAGAACAATATCACAGTCCATCATCGTGTATATGTTATTAATTCCAAGAGCCAGATTGTCCATATATTCATCTAACACATTGGAATTATTCTTATTTCCCTGCGCTGCCAGTTCAAAGAAATTGTCAAGTGTCATATCAAGCTCTGATGATAATACCTTTTCTGAAACATATGCTTCAAAACAGCCCTTCTTACCACACAGGCACTGCTTTCCTTCAGGGTGAATAACCATATGTCCGAATTCGCCGCCACGGTTATGAACACCATTTCTGATTGCAGAAGCGTTAATGTATGCACCTCCGACACCTTCACCAAGCATAATATATATTTTCTCATCCTGAGGCTTTCCATTAAACCAGTGGTCTGCGTATGCCTCTGCCCTCGCATCGTTCATCACTACGACTGGATAATCAATAGCTGATATAAGCTTTGTAAAATCATAGTTCCTAGCTTTTAATGGTGGAGCTGAAATAAGAATCTTCTTTTCATCATCAAGTATTCCCGGAACTGTAATGCCAACTCCCAGAATGTCATCTGCGTCTGCTCCAACATAATCCACTGCATGTCTTACCGCATCAGTAAGCTTCTCAATATATGCGCTGCTTTTACTAAAATGTGCTTTAACATCCATACTGTATATAATCTGACCTTTAAGTCCGACTACATCTACATTAATATAGTCAGCTTTGATATTCACGCTGATGGCTTTTCTTGCATTATTACTAATAGTAATTGCCTGTGCCCTTCTTCCACCTGTTGAAGTGAAATTGCCAACATATTCTATAAGTCCATCTTCCATGAGCATCTTAAGATTCTGATTTACTGTCGGCAGCGACAGACCTAACCGGTCTGCTATCTCCTGCCTTGATATCTTATCTGAATTATATATCAGTCTGAATATACGGTTTTTATTAAGTTTTTTTACATCCGTGTTTGTTAGTTTCTGTGATGAATCCATCCATTACCTCTCGCTTAATCCCGGTTAACCTGTATGTCAATTACATTACTCGCCAAATACAGCGATATAATCTTTCTTGAACTTCTCAATTCCTGCATCTGTAAGTGGATGGTGAACCATCTGCTCGATTACCTTATATGGTACTGTTGCAATATCAGCTCCTGCAAGTGCACAGTCTGTAATATGTATCGGATTTCTTACACTTGCGCAGATAATCTCTGTCTTAAGATCATAGTTAGCAAATATATCTGAAATATCCTGAATAAGATTAATTCCAGGCTGTGATATGTCATCAAGTCTTCCAAGGAAAGGAGACACATATGCTGCACCTGCTCTTGCAGCTAAAAGTGCCTGATTAGCTGAGAATATTAATGTAACATTAACCTTTATTCCCTCAGATGATAACACCTTAGTAGCCTTAAGACCTTCAACTGTCATAGGAATCTTAACAACCATGTTAGGATGGATTGCTGCAATCTCCCTTCCCTCTTTAATCATTCCTTCTGCATCCTCTGTAGTAGCCTTAACCTCGCCACTTATAGGTCCGTCAACAATAGATGTAATCTCCTTTATAACTTCCTTGAAATCTCTTCCTTCTTTGGCAATAAGAGATGGATTAGTAGTTACTCCACAGATAACTCCCATGTCATTAGCCTTACGGATATCCTCAACATTTGCAGTATCAATAAAAAACTTCATAATAAAATTCTCCTCGTATAATCACTCATTAATTGTTCTGAACACATTCTTTATTGCAGGATAGATACATCTGAACTTATTGTACTTATCCTCGTATCTTTCTATTATCTTCTCGTCTGGTCTTATTGTCTTTCGTACTTTAACGAGAGCATTAGACGCATCTTCAACGCAATTATACTCCCCGGCTGCAACCATGGCAAGCATTGCCACACCCATAGCAGGACCTTCCTCTGACTCTAACAGTTCCACAGGAATTCCAAGTACATTAGCCATAATCTTACACCACAGTTCTGACTTAGCGCCACCACCGCACATACGGGTTGACTCCACTCTTATACCAAGACTCTTAGCAACCTCGAAGCAGTCCCTTATTGCAAATGCAACGCCTTCCAGAACTGCCTGTGTCATATCCTTACGCTCAGTATCCATTGTCATTCCTGTAAATGTACCTCTTGCAAATTCGTCATTATGCGGTGATCTCTCACCCATCAGATATGGAAGGAAATACACATTATTATTGCCAAGGTCATCATCTGTTATCTGCGACTGTTCACCTGTGTAATCATTAGTTCCGAGTATCTTGTCCATCCACCAGCCATTAGCTGAAGCTGCACTTAATATACAGCCCATAAGATGATATTTTCCATCCGCATGTGCGAAAGAATGCAGTGCATTATTGGAATCCACTCCGAATTCCTTGCTTGAAATGAATATCGTGCCGCTTGTTCCCAAAGAAATATTGCAGTGTCCGTCACCGACAGTACCAGTGCCTACTGCAGCAGCTGCATTATCACCTGCACCGGCTGCAACAATTACTTCACTTCCTATTCCAAGCTCATCTGCAATATTCTTCTTTACCGTACCAACACACTCACTGCTTTCAAAGATGCGTGGCATCTGTGCCTCTGTCACGCCACATATATCAAGCATCTGGCGCGACCAACGCCTGTTCTTCACATCAAACAGCAGCATGCCCGAAGCATCTGAAACATCTGTACAATGCACACCTGTAAGACGATACGCAATATAATCCTTTGGAAGCATTATCTTGTCTATCTTAGCAAAATTATCCGGTTCATTCTCCTTCACCCACAATATCTTAGGTGCTGTGAAACCTGCAAATGCAATATTTGCTGTATATTCTGATAACTTATCCCTGCCTATCACTTCATTCAGGTACTCACACTGCTTCGTTGTTCTTCCGTCATTCCATAAAATAGCCGGTCTAATAACCTCATCATTCTTATCAAGAATAACAAGTCCATGCATCTGTCCACCAAAGCTGATACCACCAACTGTTGATTCATCCTGCCCGTCAAGCAGCTCCTTCATGCCTTCTATACAAGCATCATACCAGTCATAAGGATTCTGCTCTGACCAGCCGGCCTTAGGGTAATCAATCGGATAACTCTTAGACACATTTGCAATAATATGTCCTGCTGTGTCCATAAGAACAATCTTGACCGACGAAGTTCCAAGGTCAATTCCTATATAATTCATGCCAGACTCCTTTCCACAATCATATATCTATAACCGCACCTGTTTATGCAAATGGGTTCTCGCTCTTGTAAAGCATGCCCTTAGGCTGGTTGAATGACACATTCTCAACACCGATATACTTAAACACATCAAAAAGTGTCTTTCCAAAATGTCCGAATGCAACTGCACCATGATGTGGAAAATTGCCTTCAATAAGCACATGTCTGTAGAATCTTCCCATCTCTGGAATAGCAAATATACCTATTGCACCAAATGAACGTGTTCTTACCGGAAGAACTTCACCCTGTGCTATGTAAGCGGAAAGCTTGTTATCTGATGAATTCTGGAGTCTGAAAAATGTGATATCTCCCGGAACGATATCCCCTTCAAGTGTACCATTAGTAACTTCTTCAGGAAGTGAACGTGCCATAATCATCTGGTTTCTCATCTCGCAGAATGACAATTTGCTTGATGCAGTGTTTCCACAATGGAATCCCATAAATGTATCCTTCTGTGTATATGCATATCTGCCTGCGATATCCTCATTGTAAATATCTGCTGGAACTGTATTATTAATATCAAGAAGTGTAACAATATCGTCACTTACAACTTCTCCGATAAATTCACTCAATGCACCATATATATCAACCTCGCATGATACAGGTATTCCTCTTGAAGTAAGTCTTGAGTTGACATAACAAGGAACACATCCGAACTGTGTCTGGAATGCCGGCCAGCATTTACCTGCTACTGCAACATATTTTCTTGAGCCCTTATGTGATTCAACCCAGTCAGTTAATGTAAGCTCATACTGTGCGAGTCTGCTTAAGATTTCAGGCTTTTTATTTCCTGTACCAAGCTCTTTTTCCATATTCCTTACAACATCAGGAATTCTTTCATCTCCTGCATGCTTATTAAAGCTCTCGAATAAATCAAGCTCTGAATTTTCCTCAATCTCAACACCAAGATTATATAGACCTGCGATTGGTGCATTACATGCAAGGAAATTGTTAGGTCTTGGACCAAAGCTGATAATCTTAAGATTGCTTAATGCGTATACCGCCTTTGCTACAGGTATGAATTCATGAATCATATCTGCACATTCTTCTGCTGTTCCAACAGGATACTCCGGAATATATGCTTTAACTCCACGAAGCTTAAGATTATAGCTTGCATTAAGCATTCCACAATAAGCATCGCCTCGTCCCTGAACAAGACCTCCATTAGCTGATGTCTCCTCTGCTGCCGCAATGAACATCTTAGGTCCGTTGAAATTTTTTGCAAGCATTGTCTCAGCAATCTCAGGTCCGAAATTACCAAGATATACACAGAGTGCATTACATCCTGCATTCTTAATATCCTCAAGTGCCTGCATCATATGTATCTCACTCTCAACGATACATACCGGACATTCATAGATATCCCCCTTGCCATACTTTGCTTCATATGCCTTTACAAGATTCTGTCTTCTTGTAACTGAAAGTGATTCTGGAAAGCAGTCTCTTGAAACTGCAACAATACCGATTTTCATAACTGGTGTATTATTCATAACTTATCTCCTTTAACCTATACTGTTATATTCTCTCCCCTTAAGCCGTTAAATGCTCCATCTATATGAGCATCTTCATGGGCTATCAGCCATTTATTAGATGCAGCAAGCAACTTGTCTTCTGCTGTTGCATGAGTATTAACTACATCAAGATTAGTTCCCTTTGGAAGTACAACTACGCACTTAAAGCCCTGTCCATCCACACCGCATGGTGCATAATGAAGAGTTGTTGCATACACCTCAATAGCAGTTCCCTCAGGCACAAAAAATCCTTCAACCTTAGATGTCTCATATGTAAAATCGTCTTTCACATCTTCTCTGCTACCAAGCAGCAGAATCATATCTGTTGCCGCAATATTAACTTCTGAACTTCTGTGATATTCCAGTGCATTAAGTTTCTGGTTATGTCCATTACAATACCCTGTCTGTACAGGACATCCACCATATATACTCTCTTCCATTACCTTATGAATCTGTGTATTTTCAAGCTTTTCATCACCTGCAACATATACAACATCTTCAGGCATATCATACGAATCCATAAGTTTCACTATTTCACTGGTATCAATATCAGCAATAACTCTGCCATATTTCTTAAATCCAGCATCCAATACACTCTGCAAAAACACTACCTCCTTTTTCAACTCATGTTAAACTTTTATAAAGCATCTTTCTAAAAGTCATTCTATCACTGTTTTATTTCTAATTCAATAAAAAAATCTCCGATTATCAAAAATGTATCCTGAAAGATACACTCCCAATAACCGGAGATTAATATTAATCTGTTAAATTGCCAATCTTACAATATAATCTTTGATAATGCATCAATTATAATTCCCCATGCTACACCACTCACATAAAGAATCGCAAGAATTCTAAAATTATCCTTCATATCATCGTTCTCTCTGAACAGCACAAGAATACCTACTCCCGAACCGGCAAGCAGTCCTGCCATAAGAGAGCCAAGTCCAAGTACGCCTTCAATATAAAGCTGTGTTAATACTACTGATGATGCACAGTTAGGAATAAGACCTATAATTCCCGCTATCAACGGTCCAATGACAGGCTTATTAAGTATAAGATTTCCCAAAGTCTCTTCACCAACAAAGTGAATTAAAGTATTAAGTGCAAAAGATATAACAACAATAAATGCAAATATAGTTATTGTATGTCTTAACGCTGACTTAAATATGCTTGTCTCACAGCCACAGTGGTCATGATCACATACATGTCCAATCTTTTCTACCATATTATAACTTTTCTTGCTTCTTCTCACAATCAGATCAATTACAACACCCATTATAAGACCTATGAAAACCTTAATGAGTATAAGCTTGACAAGCACTAATACATCTACCTGTTCTGATAAAAATACTGGTATCATCTCGTCTGAAGTAGACATAAAGATGGCAATAAGCGTTCCCATAGTAATTACTTTACCTGCATACAGGTTAGATGCCGCTGTAGAAAAACCACACTGTGGAACAGCTCCAAGTAAAGCTCCTATAACAGGCCCAGCCTTGCCAGAATCCTTAACAAACTTCTTCGTCCTGGCACTTGTCTTATGTTCAAGATACTCCATAGCAAGATAAGTCAGAAAAAGAAACGGCAACAGTTTAACACTATCAATGATAGTATCAAATACCACATCCATCATGATATACAATCGTCCTTTCTTAAAAACAGTCACATAGTTACATATTCATTATGCCTTGGCAAAAAGCTTCTTATAAGGTTCTTCTCCCGAAAACACCTTTCTTGCTTTCTCTGATCTTTTCATAATAAGCTTTGTAACAAAATAACCTATTACTCCATACAGTGATCCAAGTAACAGACTCGCAAGTACATCTGTTGGATAATGAACTGTAAGATATAATCTTGAAACTGCAATCAGAGCTGCAAGTATAACTGCGGGAATTCCTTTCTTTCTGTCCCACAATATAATAGCTAATGCCGCTGCAAAAGAAGCTGATGTATGTCCTGATGGGAAAGACCAGTCCTTAATGCCATTAAAGATTCCATAAAGATTCTCAAATGTCGGATCTGCATTGAATGGTCTTATTCTTGCTGACAGATTCTTCATAATTCCGTTACACATAATAAGTGACAGAATAAGTCCAATTGCCATACTAAGTCCTAACTTTCTGTCTTTCTTAAATACCGGTATAAATAAGAACGCCGCACATAATAAAATCCAGAATATTCCAGCATTCCCAAGACAGGTTATAGCATACATAACCGGATCTGTTACAGGATTATGTAATGATTCAAACCAGTGTAAAATCTGAAGTTCCATAATAATCTCCTTATCATATCATTCTAGTACGCTCCTTTTCAGGCACACCAGAATATTCTATGATATAAGAAAACATTTGTCAATTAAAGGAATACGTTTTTTCATAGTAACACTTTCCTGTTCTTCCACCAAATGGATATTCATATTCTTCTGTAACTCCAATCTGAAACAACCCTCTGTCTAAATCTGAATCTATAAGTTTAACAGTAACATTACCATCTGACGCAACTCTTTCACTTAAAACCACACAAAATTCTTCCATCAGATCAGTCAGTATCTGTTGTCTTTTCCCAGCATCATATGTTGTAAAATATTTATCAGCATATACATCACCCATCCTGTCAAATGCAAAATCCATTGCACCGTCAAGACTTCTGTTGACTTCATCTCTTCTAATATTGTTTCCTGTTATCGACGCATGTATCATAACTATTAACGCTATAACAACAATAATACCACTACATGTAATAACTCCTCTCAAATATCTTCAGCTTACAAAGTAACGTGCAAGTCCATTATATGTATGTTTCGAAGAATAACCAAACATAGCCGCAGACAGCGGATATTCCAGTGTGTATTCTATATATTCATAATCACCTGCCCTGCTTACGTCTCCATATGTAAGCCTCATACCCCCTTTCTGCACTGACCTGGCTAACACATAAAGCTTCTTATCTCTAGCTTCCTCTGATAATTCACTATCAGGAATATCCCCACAATATGCTTCAATATAATTCTCAATATACTGGCTTATCTCTCCTGCATCAGAAACTCTCTGATTAATCCTTATGAAATCAATAGAAAAGAAACATACCAATGCAAATATAACAAGATAAACTGATGTCTCAATTATCCCCTTCATTAATACCCCCTTTATCTGCTATCCAAGACATGAACCTATCACGCTTAAAAGTATATTTCTGTACGCAGACATAGACATTCCAATCATTGTCATGGCAACCACCACTGCACACATTCCTATTACTGCTTCTCCGTATGTATTAATAACATCCTTCATATTCTTATCACCCCTGTAAAGATATTTCCAAAAATATTAATCATTGAATAAGATATAATCAGTCCAATTATCACTCCTGCATATTCATCAATTATATGATTCATATAATATACACCTCCAATTATAAGTACATATTAACAACTAACATCATATCAACCGCCATCTTAAATGCCACAAAAAAAGTTGGTATATACTCAGAAAATCTCATCATGCTTGTACTGTCAAGATATCTGGCAGCCTCTGCCTTATCTGATAATTCATAATTTCTTCTTACGAGGGCATTAATCGTCTGATTCATGCTGACCCTGTCTAGATCTCCTATTGAATACAACATTCTGACTGCCGATTGGATATCCATCACATCAAATTCACTTAAGAAACTATAATATGGCATGATATCAGATGGATTCAGTTCAATCTCATATATGAACTTTCCTAAAGATTCTTTCATGATAACAGGACAGCTATCATAAGTATCTTCAACTGCTGACAATAATGGTTTATTTTCAAGATTAACTGCTAAGTCTCTTAGCCATTCTGTAAAACCACAATATAAGTCATTCTTAATTCTTCCTGCTGAACCTTTTCTCTGTGTAAATGGCGTTATTATAAACAGAAACATAACTGCAGCAACACATATCGCCGCAATCTTTAACTGTACTAATACTAGAATTATCACTGTAAGCAGCATAATCCCCCATAACGGAATCATCTTTAAAGTAATCTTCTTTGCTTCCGACTTAAATACATTATTATAATCACGCATTATCTGCTTATCTGTTCTGGTTTCTCCTATCCAGTCACAACCATAGTGCTTACGGGTATATATGTAAAACAGCATACACAGAACAACAAACGCAATGGAAACGCACTGATATGCCAGTGTATCTGTTATGCTAAGCGGCTCTTTTGAAAACATATTAAGAGTACTGCACATAACGGTAGTAAGCATTGCAAGCACCATGCTTATCATTATTCCTATAGTAATATCCCGCTTTATCTTTCTTATCTCCGACTGATACTTATATACATTATTAACCCATCTGTCAAAATCCTCCAGAAGCACTTCCATTGCTCCTGTGTATCGTCCACCCTTTTCTTCTACACTGACTAAGAACTTATGAAGTGTCCGTATTCTTGAACAATCATATTCTTCTTCAACAATCTTCAATGCATCTTCATATACTCTTTCCCCCATTCCATATTGAAGTTCTTCAATTGCCCGTGAAAGACATCTCTTCAGTCTTCCGCTGCTGATTGCATACGCATCCTGAAGTGCAATATTAACCTTCGGGTTCCTGATAAACGAGTATGTCATCTGGTGAAGATACACATCCACATCTGCAAATCTTGACGCTTTACTTCTTTCCATAAAATAATTCCTTACTAGTCCGGGAATCATAATTACAGCCAGAATCATAACAAATAACGCTGCGATATAATTAATTCTGTACAACAGACATGCACCATATACAGCAACTCCTGCAAGCATGGTTGATAAAACAAATCTTCTTACAGACATAACGCCATTCAGATCTGCAATATCCTCCATTAACTGCTTTACAGATAAATATCTTAATATCTTCTTCAATTGTGCCTCCATATATACGGATCATCTATTCCGTATTTAATAAACTTATCCATAATATCCTGTGGAATATCACTATCCAGAAATTCCCCATCTTCATATATAACAGTACATGTATTCTCTCCCTGATTCCTGCTTAAAAAACCTACCTGGCTGATATGTCTTCTTTCAAATCTGTCGCAATCAACAAGCAGCACAAGATCAATATACTTATATATACTGTTAATAAATCTGTCTGACGATTCTCCATTACCCAGCATAGAATACATTCTGTCCGGCATATCCCTTATATCATCCAGATGCATAGTCGTCATACAATAAGCTCCCGTAGATAAACTGTTAAGAAGCTCCATAACTTCTGGTCCTCTTGATTCTGAAAGAAGAACCCAGTCAATGTTATGTCGTAAACCTGCTCTTATAATATCCTGATATGTAATCTTAGAATCCACAAAAAACTCAACACACTTGCTATGTGGATTAATCTGCCTGTAATGTATCTCCTGATTATCCTCATAAACACCAACCTTTTCTTCTGCCGGAATAAATGTAGCCAGATACTTAAGAAGTTCTGTCTTTCCTGCATGAGGCTGTCCACCAATTACAGTTGAAAGATGAGCCGTCACACAATTCTCAAGCAATGTAATAATACTCTCAGGAGCATAATCAGACTTAACAAGGTCACTATGCCCAAATCTAAGTTTCCTTGGAATCTTTCTTATAGCCATACTCTTTCTTCCACACCTTGATTCGTGCCATATTGAGATTCTTAAAGATTCAGTATTAGCCTCCAATATCGGGTGCATTCTGTTAAAAGATGCACCCATAATATTAGCAAGTCTTATAGACAGATTATCCATATACCTGTCACTAAGCTCTTTCATGGAAATATAGCAGCCTCTTCCCAACTGTGTTATCCAAAGATTATATCCATCCCACTCGATATCAGTTACAGTATCATCAGATATCTCATCCTTAATCTCTGAAAAGATATCCTCTTTATTATTCTCTATCAGCTCCTGAAGCTGTTCTTTCTCCATATACATTCCTCACATTACTGATTAGGTCTGCTCGCATCAATAGCATCATATATATGCTCCTTATACGAAATGTCACTAACAGCACCTTTAGTTCTGTCTGAAACAATAGTAACAACTGCTGCTGTAAGCAATACTGCTGCAAGTACCCCCGCAAGTGCTATAACGACCTTTCCATAATGCTCAATAATATCATGCATATACAAATCCTCCTCTTGATTAAATTATTTAAAAAGTACTTTTTATATTGTGGATATTATCACATATTTAAAAGTTTGTAAAGTATAAAAATATATAAATTTCAAAAAAAGACTTTCGCATCAGAATATAATGCAAAAGTCTTAAAATACTATTTCTTATTAAGTTCTATTGTATTGTTTCCATCGCTTAAAGAAAGTACATTTTTCTTGATTGAATATGTATACTCATCTGTCTCTTCTGTCCCAAGGAAACTGATTGTTATGCTCAGCTTTCCATCTTTTGCTTCATACGAAGTAATTGAAACGCTTATCTCTCCTATCTGCTGGATTCCTGTTCCATCATCATTGAAAGTATAAGTATAATCATCTCCTTCCCATGTTCCAACAACCGTTGCTTCCTTACCACAGCCTGCAAATACTGCAATCACTGTAATAAGTACAGCTAATATGCTTACTCTCTTAAGTAATTTCATAAAACCTCCATTATAAATTAATTGTTTTTACAGCCTCTACAACTTTGGTAAATTCCATACCATGAGATGCCTTTATAAGTATATTATCACCTGTTTTCAGAATATGTCCAATACATTTTAACATATCATCTCTTGTTTCAAAATCATGTACTTCACAACCATGCGCATTGTAATTAGTGTCAATATACGCCCTTGTTCCTGCCGCAATCTGTGCAGCAAGGTCGCCTGCGGTTATAAGTACATCAATGTCCTTAGTTCCAAGATACATCCCAACATCGTAATGCATCTGTTTCTCGTTCTCACCAAGCTCAAACATACTTCCAAGAATAGCAACTTTTCTTCCAATAGCAGTGTCAAGAACATCAAGAGATGCCTTCATTGAAACTGGATTAGCATTGTAGCAGTCATCAATTATTGTAAATCCATTTTCCTTAATAATATTGTTTCGTCCGGCAATTGTCTTTAAATTCTTCACTCCACGCTCAATCTCAATAGATGAAAGTCCAAGCACAGAACCAACAAGTGCTGCTGCCATCGCATTATATACCATATGATGTCCCGGTACAGGTACAGTCAGGTCAAATGTTGAATAGTTATCTGATGTTTTGATTTCATGAATTGTAAAGCTAGTTCCATCAAGTCCAAGACTCTTGATATTATCTGCATATACCCCGTCTTTGTTGCTTATTCCGAACACAAGCGGTCGCTTGCCGTGTACCTGGCTTATTGTTGATAATTTGTCATCATCTCCGTTAACAATAACAATTCCATCCGGATTCATATGATTAAATATCTCTGTCTTAGCCTTAAGAATTCCATCTCTTGTTCCAAGATTCTCAAGATGGCAAAAACCGATATTAGTAATAACACATATGTCAGGCTGTGCTATCTTAGATAATCTGTCCATCTCACCAAAATCACTGATTCCCATCTCAAGAACAGCAACTTCATCATCTTCTGTCAGTCTGAAAACAGTAAGTGGAAGCCCAATCTCATTATTGAAATTACCAAGTGTCTTTAACACCCTGTATTTTTCAGATAAAACAGAGCTTATTGTTTCCTTAGTACTTGTTTTACCAACACTTCCTGTGATTCCTACAACCTTGACATCCAGATTATTTCTGTAAAGAAGTGCAAGATCCTTTAATGCCTGAAGACTTGATTCAACCTGTATATACGAACGTTCTTCATCTGGCAGCTCCTTTTCAGAAATAACGCATGCAGCGCCCTTCTCAAAGCATTGTCCTATAAAATCATGGCCATCACTTCTTTCCCCTTTAATAGCAATAAAAAGCCCGCCCTCAGCTACCTTTCTGCTGTCAATCGTAATGGCAGTAATCTCCTTGTCATAATCTTCTCCATTGCCATGATATATGCCGTTAACAGCTTGTGTCATGGCTCTTAAGGTCATTCCCTTCATAACACAATATCCTCAATTCTTTTCTTAGGCACATGATGTACCTGATTCTCATCTCTGTAATACTTGATATCTCCATCCGCAGGAATATCCTCAAGCACCACTTCTTCTTTAGGATAGCCAAATGCAATGACATACACAATCTTTAATTCAGACGGTATATTTAGCTGTGTCTTTAACTCATCTCTTTTAACATTGCCAAAAAAGCATCCGCCAAATCCGGCTTCTGTAGCTGCCAGAAGCATTGTCTGTCCGACAATTCCCGCATCAACTTCATCATTGACATTCGCAGGGCAGGTTATAACAATATATCCTGTCGGCTTCTCACCTTCAGATGGGCCATCCCAGTCCTTTAAATATCCGGCAAATCCTAATAGTCTGAAAACTTTCTCATTCTCTTCCTCATCACACACAATTCTATACTTAAATGGCTGTCTGTTAGCTGCTGACGGAGTAAGTCTTGCAGTCTCAACAAGTTCCATAAGCTGCTGCCTTGTCAGCTTCTTTTCCTGATAAAATCTTCTGTATGATCTGTTTTTCTTAACAAGTTCCTTAATCATAACTTAACTACCCTCGTTTTATAAAAATGCATTATTATACATTTACATTTCTTCTATTCATACTTTGCAAGAGATATCTCGATAATCTTCTCTGTAAGTTCATCATACGATATACCTACTGCTGCTGCCTCCTGAGGAATAAGGCTTGTGTCAGTCATTCCTGGAAGTGTATTAATCTCAAGACAGAATATATTATTATTCTTATCAAGAAGTTCATCAACTCTTGCGTATGTTGTTACGCCTGCTGCCTGGCAGCATTTTTCTGCCCAGAACTGCATCTGGCTTGCAATATCTTCTGGAATATTGGCAGGGCATGTATCTTTGGTAGAGCCAGCCTTGTACTTATTCTTGTAATCATAGAAGCCTTCAAGCGGTTCAATCTCAATTACCGGAAGTGCCTTTCCATCAAGCACTGCAACTGAGAATTCTCTTCCATCAACAAACTCTTCAACAAGTACAGTATCTTCATAAGAAAATGCTTCATCAAGTGCCTCTTCAAACTCTTTCTCGTTATGTGCTATCGAAACACCAACGCTTGAACCACCACAACAAGGCTTAACAACACATGGGAATGGAACATACTCAATCTTATGTCCTTTATGTAATGTAACGCCCTTAGGCATAGGAATTCCCTCTGGTACAAGAACCTTTTTTGCAAGTTCCTTGCTCATTGATATAGCACTGCTTAAATAATCTGTACCTGTATATCTGATTCCAAGCAGATCAAATGTAGCCTGGACCTTACCATCTTCACCATTGCTTCCATGAAGTCCCATAAATACCATATCTGCTTCTTTACACAATTCTAATACATTTCGTCCGAAAAAGCTTTCTCTTGCCTCTGTTCTTCTCTTAACCTCTGCCGGAATGTCCGCTGTTTTCTTCTTTAAATTGTCAGACAGTTCTCCCAAATCATTCTTTTCTGTAAAAAATGTCTTAACCTCACTGTCATCAACACCTAAGAAGATATCAAGCATATTTGCTTCATGTCCGTTTCTTCTAAGACTCTCGCATACTCTGTATCCTGTGACTAATGAAACGTCTCTTTCTGTACTTGTTCCACCTGCTAAAACTACTATTCTCATAATTTCTCCTTTATCCCTGAACTTTTCCACAATATCCACATAGTTATTCACATTTTTTGTTAATTGTAAATTTTTTGTAAAATTGTCAGATAATTGTAATATATTTATATAATCCACATATTCTTATGCAGAATCTGTGCAAATTATTACGGTCTTAAATGGCTTCCTTCATACTTTGTATGTGCCTGTAAAACCTTTCTTAAAGAATCAATTCTTCCAGAAAGTTCACCTTCTGGAACAACTATCTCCAGTGATTCAGCCATAATATCTATCATAGGATTAGTGAATCTGCTTTTGTATCTTATAAGGACATCAAGCTTTTCCTCATATCCTCTCGCATCTAAAAACTTATCCAGGACGCTGTCCCCTGCAGCAACCTGCTGCTCTGGCTGGGCCAATGAGTTATCCACACTGTCCTCTTTTAATGTGTATGCTTCATCAATTCTATTGTCTGAATTAACTCTTACTGCCTGTAAATTGTCAGATATCTCCTGCATCGTCAACGGATCTACCTGCTCAAATCTATATTTCTGTGCTACATCCGGATATTTTACATGATCCACTTCACTCATGAACATATCATATGGTCTTACATACACAGCATATTCACCATACATAGCCTGATATACCACCATTTTCTCTTTGGTTTCTGAATGATATGCAACACACTTTACCTGGTAAAGCTTATTCTTAAAATGCTTATAAAATCCGCCTGGTACTAACTGTCTTTCCATCAGTAAACCTCCCTCCAAAAATATACTGTTATTTTATCGCACAATGCCGTCTCTTACAACATTTTTTAAACACTTTGCCAAATGTTTTACACTTTAATAAGTTGTCTGAGTATGGTAGAATATATTTACATTTTATAAGAGGAGCTTACTATGAAACAGATAGATTTACATGTTCATTCCACATGCTCTGACGGAACTGATTCTCCTGCTGTTCTGGTTGATAAGGCAGTCGATAAGGGACTTGCTGCATTTGCTCTTACTGACCATGACACTACCAGGGGAGTTAAGGAAGCTCTTTTAGCATGTGAAAATGTTAATAACAAAGGCCACGAACTTGAAGTTATCCCCGGAGTTGAGATAAGTACTAATTATGATAATACGGAGATACATGTTGTCGGGCTTTTTGTAGATTATAACGACAATGAATTCAATTCATTCCTTAATAAGCAGTTAAGTTCAAGAGATGAAAGAAATAAGCGGGTATGTGAACGCTTCCAGAATATAGGAATTAATATTACATATGAAGATATGCTAAAGACCTATGGCGATGCGGTAATTACAAGAGCACATTTTGCAGACAGACTTGTTGCAATTGGAGCTGTTGGTGATAGGAATGAAGCATTTGACAGATATTTAGGTCAGGGAAAGCCTTGTTTTGTGCCAAGAGCCAAAGTTGACCCTGCAGAAGCTATTGAGCGTATTCACCAAGCCGGCGGTATTGCAATCTTAGCTCACCCGGTTCTATATCATCTTGGCAATGCCCAGATGAACAAATTGCTTGACCATATGTGCTCTGCCGGACTTGATGGAATTGAAGCCATATATTCAACCTACAAGATGGGTGATGAATTATCAATCAGACGGATTGCTTCTGAAAGAAATCTGCTGATATCCGGCGGTTCTGATTATCACGGTAAGAATAAACCACATATCCAGCTTGGAACCGGTATGGGGCATTTATTCGTTCCTTATGAACTGCTTGATAAGATGAAAGATTCCATGCCAATCACCAACACGCAGAAGGAGACTTACGATGAATAATAAAATTCCAAAAGCTATACAGCTCTTTTTAACTTTCATAAAAATAGGTGCATTTACTTTTGGAGGCGGTTATGCTATGTTACCACTGATTCAAAAAGAAATTGTTGAGAAGAAGCATTGGATAACTGATAATGATATTCTTGAAATAGTGGCTATCTCCGAGTCAACTCCCGGACCAATTGCAATTAATGCGGCTACTTTTGTTGGCTTTCGTATCTGTGGTTTTTGGGGTGCACTATTTGCAACACTTGGAGTTGTGATACCATCATACCTGATTATTCTTATTATATCTTTTGTACTTAAAGAATTCCAAAGCATAAAAATCATACAATATGCCTTTAATGGTATCAGAGCTGGTGTACTTGCTCTGATTATCAAAGCTCTCTGGTCAATGTATATTCAATGTCCTAAGAATATTATTTCTTATATAATTATGGCATGTTCTTTTATTTTTACTGCCTTACTTAATGTAAATGTGCTTATTGTAATTATCAGCTGTGCAATATTAGGTTTAGTAACATCTATTGTCATATCAAGGAGAAAATGTTAATGATTTATCTTGAGCTTTTTTATATTTTCTTAAAAATCGGTGCATTTACCTTTGGCGGTGGTTATGCTATGTTACCATTGATTCAGGATGAAGTTATTGCTCATAATTGGATAGATTCACAGTCACTGATTGATTTTATAGCAGTTAGCGAAAGTACACCCGGACCATTTGCTGTAAATATAGCAACATATGTAGGAGCAGAAGTTGGCGGTATTTTCGGTTCTTTTTGTGCAACACTCGGAGTGATACTCCCATCCTTTATTATCATTCTTATTGTTGCAAAATGTTTTATTCAATTTCAAAAAAGTATAGTCATAAAGGGATGTATGTCAGGATTAAAACCTGCTGTAGTTGGTTTGATTGGTTCTGCTGTAATTTCGATGAGTTCAACCGTTTTCATACCAGATGGGTTTAATACTACTGTTTTTACTGATATTTCTTTTTATACAACATTAATTATATTTCTGATATCCGTAGTTTTAGCATTCAAAAAATTAAATCCAATTTTAATTATATGCTTATCCGCAATACTCGGAATAGTTTGCGGATACATATAATTAATTATAACAAAACATCATAAAAGACTCAGATTAACGGTCCTGGATAGTTTAAATTAATGCCTGTATCATTATTTTTCATCAACAACCTGAAAGATAAAGAATTTCAGATAATAGCTCTCCTGCGCCTCCCACAGTATTGGGTGGTCAGGTGACTGTGTCCTGAACTCGACCTGACGGAGTCTTTTATGTACAGCTTTAGCGGCTTCCTTAATAGTCTTGGTAAGAAGCTCCTGTGTCATGAAGTGTGAGCATGAACAGCTTGCAAGATAGCCGCCGTTTTTGACAAGTTTAAGTCCCTTCATATTGATTTCCCTGTAGCCCTTAATTGCGTTCTTTGTAGCTTCCCTCGATTTGGTAAATGCCGGCGGGTCAAGTATTACAACGTCATATTTCTCACCTGCTTCGTTAAGCTTTGGAAGCTCATCCAATACATTTGCACATTTAAAATGTACTGTATCCTCAAGTCCGTTAAGCTTGGCATTGGCTCTCGCCTGTTCAACAGCATATTCTGATATATCAAGTCCAGTAACTTCCTTAGCACCTGCAATTCCTGCATTTAATGCAAATGTACCCATATGGGTAAAACAGTCTAATACCCTCTTGTCCTTGCACAGCTTCTGCATTGCAAGTCTGTTGTACTTCTGATCAAGAAAGAACCCGGTTTTCTGTCCATTCACAACATCTATCATGTAGTGGACACCATTCTCAACTATCTCAACATTAGTGTCAAATTCATCACCAATAAAGCCCTTTACTCTCTCCATCCCTTCAAGAGTACGGACTTTGGCATCGCTTCTTTCATATACTCCACGGATATCAATGCTCTTTTCACGAAGGATTTCCTTCACTTTTTCGACAATAAGTGACTTAAATCTGTCAATACCTAAAGCAAGCGATTCCACAACAAGCACATCTGAGTACTTATCTATAACAAGCCCCGGCAGAAAATCTGCCTCCCCGAATATAAGACGGCAGGCAGAGGTATCTACTGTGTCAAATCTGTATTCAACCGCAGCCCTTACTCTCTCCTCAATAAATGCCTCATCAACAACATCAGTGTGTCTTGCAAGCATTCTTACTGTAATCTTGGATTTTCTGTTAATAAATCCGATTCCCATGAAATAATCATCAAAATCAAGCACCTCAACAAGATGTCCGTCAATTATTCCGTCAGACATCCATTCAATTTCGTTATCATATACCCAGGCACCGCCTGCCTTTAAGGTTCTTCCTTCACCTTTTCTTAATCGTATCTTTCCGCATACGCTGAATAAATCTTCCATTCTGTTCCTTCCTGCCAGATAATTCTGACATTTATCATAATTATTCATAATATATTAATCCGTTGACGGATTACCAAGAAAATAAAACATACATACTCCTGCAACCGTAATAAGAAGCGACACGAGCTTAATCCATGAAAATGTAGTCTTCTCACTTCCAAACAGCCCGAAAAGTCCCAGCAGATACGAAACAATTATCTGCGCAACTACAATTGTAACTTCCGCTTTAGCAATTCCAAGACCACTTATACTCTTAATAACTGTAAATGTTATAAATGCACCTATCACCCCTCCAAGAAGTGTAATCTTGTTATCAACCTTAAACAGCTTCATGATATCAGGTCTTCCGTCAATTACCCACATAATCGCACAAGTCGCCAGTGCTGTCAACTGCACAAACATTGCCGTAACCCACACACTGCTTGCTTTTGTAACATTTGTATTAAATGCGCCCTGTAAACTCATAAGTGTGCCTGATATTATTGCAATCAAAAATCCTGTCATTAACTAACCTCCCCATTAATCTGCATAGAATAATTATTAGTTAATAACAGGATATTTATTCATAATATTATTTAGTACTCTGCGTACTGTTTTCATTATTATTTTTAGTTGTTTTTTCTATTGTTGTTGCAAATGTACTGTAAGCTGTATCAACATTTCCACCATCATATACCTGATGAAGCATAATCTCATATCTCATGTATACTTCTCCTACTCCGATATATTTAGCTTTTACAACAGAGTCAGAATAAATCTGGTGTAACTTCTGATAGCTTTCTGCTCTCTTAACCTTTAAATCCGCCCTTGCACAGCTTTTCTTAGCCATGCTTCCAAGATAATCTGCATAATCATAAGAAATTGCTCTTGCAACAGCCTTGGATGCATCTACATTCTTAGTGTACGGATTAACTACTGCCATCGTAGTAACAGACATTGCCTTAGAATCAAGGTCATCTCCCATTGAAGGATACTCACATATTCCATAATCTACATCTGTAACATTAATCTCTGCAAGACTGTCTGCATCTAGCACCGTATAGAGCATATTTCCAGTAGAAAACAGATCCGCACATTCTTTAAGACTTACTGTATTTCTGTCAATACCAAATGCATCTTTTAACTGAGCGTACTTAGTAAGAACCTTCTTAATCTTTTCCTCATTAAGAGATACCTCAGCCCTGTTCTCTGCATTAACTCCGCCTATATTAATATAGGCTCCTGCTGCTGCATAATTAATGAACATTGAATCAGGATCCCATTCAAACACCATTGAAACATCCTGGTTCTCATCTGTAATCTGATAATTATCACTTATATTACGAATCTGGTCTATAGTATCAACTGCTTCTGCATATTTCTTATTATATACAAGAAATGAAGTGTTGAACGACACCGGGTAACCATATAACTTACCACCATACGAACATGCAGTCATTGCAGCCTTACCATACACATTCTCATTATAGACTTCAGGATACATATCATTCTCAGAGGTAAGACCTGAAAGATAAGCCTTCTCCATCTCTTCAGATGTCAGAAAATATATATCACATGCATTGTTATTCCTTACCGATTCGTCATATATATAATTAATATATGAATCCGCCTCAATATATATTGGCTTAACAGTCACCAGTTCATTAGATTTCTTAAATTGTCTGGCAACGAATTCAAGATAAGACTCATATGCACTGTCATTATACCAGACATTAACTGTAATAGGTCCACTAAGATTAAGCTTCTTCGCAGCCTGTGTCCTGTCATCTTTATTACCACAGCCTGCAAAGACTGTCAGCATGGTAACAATCAGCATCATACTGATAAATCTTCTTAATTTCATAAAGTAAACTCCTGATTCTAGAAGGATTTCTTAAGCTTAGCTATGCATTCATCTACATCTGCCTTAGTGATTACAAGTGGTGGAACAAATCTTATAACATTAGTTCCTGCTGAGAACAGAATAAGTCCATTATCAAGTGCTTTGGCAATTACGTCCTTAGGATTAACTGATAACTCAAGTCCCTGCATAAGACCCATTCCTCGTCTCTCGACAACAACATCTATTGTCTCAACAAGCTCATCAAGCTTTTCTTCAAAGTAAGCAGATACTTCCTTGACATTATCTAATACATGCTGCTTCTCAAAAAGTTCGAACACCTTAGTTGCTGCTGCACATGCAAGTGGATTACCACCGTATGTTGTTCCATGGTCTCCTGGAACTAATGCCTTCGCAACTTCCTCTGTCGCTGCAAATGCACCTACAGGAACTCCACAGCCAAGAGCCTTGGCAACTGTAAGGATATCAGGCTTAACGCCATACTGCTGGAATGCAAACATACTTCCTGTTCTTCCCATTCCGCACTGAATCTCATCAAGTATAAGAAGGATTCCCTTCTCATCGCATAACTTTCTTACACCTTCAATAAATTCTTTAGTAGCAGGATAAATTCCTCCTTCACCCTGTACTGTCTCAAATATTATAGCACAAGTTTTGTCATTAACAAGTTCCTTTACACTGTCAAGGTCGTTATACTGTGCAAACTTAATTCCCGGTATCATAGGTCCAAATGCTTCCTGATAATGCTTATTTCCGGTTACTGCAAGTGCTCCCATACTTCTTCCATGGAATGAATGCTGCATTGCAATAATCTCTGCATCAGCCTTTCCGTTCTTGACATAATAATATTTCTTTGCAAGCTTGACTGCACCTTCAATAGCCTCTGTACCACTGTTAGTAAAGAATACTCTGTCCATTCCTGAAGCCTTTGTAAGTGCTGTTGCAGCCTCTACAGCCGGTTCATTGTAGAAATAATTAGATGTGTGTATAAGCTTATCAATCTGTGCCTTTAATGCATCATTATATTCTTTATTGTTATAACCAAGTGCAAATACTGCTATACCTGCTCCAAAATCAAGATATTCTTTACCATCTGTATCGTAAAGTCTTACTCCGTCACCCTTATCAAGTACTATCTGGTAACGGTTGTATGTATGAATCAGCTTCTCTTCTGCTGTTTCTATAATCTGCTGTGTATTCATGATTACTCTCACTTTCCTATTCTTATGAGCACACATTTTCACATGAGCCAATATAATATTATAACCTCAACGCTTACGGTTCGCAATTATTTATCTGAATCAAAGAATTTTTCTGCATCGTCGGAAAGAATAGCTGTACCAACACCCTTGTTAGTAAATATTTCAAGAAGAAGGCAGTGTGGAATTCTTCCATCAAGAATATGTACTCTTGATACACCATGCTCAATAGCATCTATACAGTTATTAAGCTTAGGAAGCATACCGCCGCCGATTGTTCCGCTCTCTAAAAGCGTTCTCGCCTCTGAAGTAGAAAGCTCAGATATAAGTGAATCCTTATCGTCAAAATCCTTATACACACCTTCGATATCTGTTAAGAATGCAAGCTTCTCAGCATTGACAGCTCTTGCAATGGCACATGCTGCGTCATCTGCATTAATATTGTATGCATGAAAATCATCATCATATCCGATAGGACATATTACCGGTAAGAAATCGTCCTTAAGCAATGAATCAAGAAGTGTTGTATCAACATCTGTTACTTCTCCAACATATCCTATGTCCTCGCCCTTAGAGTACTTCTTCTCAACCTTTAACATACCGCCATCCTTACCACTGATACCACATGCCTTGACACCAAGCTGCTCAATCATTGAAACAAGACTCTTATTAACCTTATTAAGAACCATCTCGGCAATCTCCATTGTTGGCTCGTCTGTAACTCTTAAACCATTCTTGAATTCAGGTGTCATGCCTGACTTTTCAACCCATTTGCTGATTTCCTTGCCACCGCCGTGAACGATGATTGGCTTAAAACCAACAAGTTTAAGAAGAACTACGTCCTGAATAACTTTTCTCTTAAGTTCTTCATCTACCATGGCACTTCCGCCGTACTTAACTACAATTATCTTTCTGTTAAATTTCTGGATATAAGGAAGTGCCTCAACAAGCACCTGTGCCTTCATAAGTTCCTCTGTCATATCTTTTGCGCTCATAATAATCTCCATTTCATATTTATTCAGATATATTTGCTTTAAAATGCTGTGTCAGATTAGCTTCTGTAATCAGCATTTATCTTGACATAATCAAATGTAAGGTCACAGCCCCATGCTGTAGCGCTTGCATCGCCCTGCTTAACATCCGCAATAGCAATTACAGGATTCTGTGAAAGTATTTCCGTTGCTTTCTCCTCGCTGTAATCTGTAGCAGTTCCATCTTTAACAATCTGAAGCTCACCTGCTTCACTCTTAAAGAATATATCAACCTTTTCAGGGTCAAAGTCAGCACCAGAATATCCCATTGCACAGAGAATTCTTCCCCAGTTAGCGTCATGTCCGAATATTGCTGCCTTAGTAAGACTTGATGTAACAATTGACTTAGCGAGTGTCTTGGCTTCTGCCTTAGTTGTTGCGCCCTTTACCTGAACCTCGAAAAGACATGTACAGCCTTCGCCGTCACCTGCAATCATCTTGGAAAGTTCTGTAAATACATAGCTTAAGCCTTCATAGAAAGCATTATAATCAGCACCCTCTTCTGTAATCTTCTTGTTGCCAGCCATTCCATTAGCAAGAACAAGAGCTGTATCATTAGTTGATGTATCTCCATCAACTGATATCATGTTAAATGAATCATCAACAATTGCACTTGTCATCTTCTGAAGAAGTGCCTTGTCGATATCACAGTCTGTTGTTATGTAGCAGAGCATTGTTGCCATGTTAGGATGAATCATTCCTGCGCCCTTGCACATACCACCGATTGTTACCTTAGTACCTGCAACTTCTACTTCTACAGCAACCTGCTTGCTCCTTGTATCTGTAGTCATAATTGCCTCTGCTGCCTGTGTTCCTGCTTCTAATGAATCATCAAGCATTGGAGCAAGCTTTTCAATTCCTGCACATATTCTGTCAACAGGAAGCTGCATTCCGATAACACCTGTTGAACCGATAAGTACTGCATTCTCCGGTACATTAAGAACCTTTGCAACTGCCTTTGCTTCTTCTGCACATGCATTATCTCCTTCAACACCTGTACATGCGTTGGCAACACCGCTGTTTACAACTACAGCCTGTGCAAAGTCTTCATTATATACAATGTTTCTGTCCCATTTAACAGGAGCTGCAAATACTTTGTTAGTTGTAAATGTTCCTGCTGTAACACATGGCTTCTCACTGTATACAAGTGCCATATCTTTCTTTCCGTTCTTATATTTAATCTGTGCTTCACATCCGGCAGCCTTGAATCCTTTAGCTGCTGTAACACCGCCTTTAATTATATTCATAATATCCTCCTATTGTACCATCACATATACTCTGTCATCGTGCATATTTCGTCGTGTAAATTCTGAATTTACGCTACATTTATTATGGAAACATTGGTGCAAGCTGTAATCCCTCATTCTCTGGAAGTCCGAAGAGAAGGTTCATATTCTGTACTGCCTGACCTGCTGCACCCTTAACAAGATTATCTAACGCACCCATCATTATAAGTCTGTTAGTTCTTGGCTCAATCTTAAATCCTATATCAACAAAGTTGCTTCCCTCAACCCAGCGTGTTTCAGGGCATACATCTTTAGGAAGTACTCTTACAAAATATTCCTTATCATAGTACTTGTCATATGCTGCCTTAACATCTTCATATGTAACATCTTTGGCAAGGTTGGCGTATGCTGTTACAAGAATTCCTCTGTTCATTGGAACCAAATGTGGTGTGAAGATAAGCTTTAAATCATCTCTTCCACATGCATAACCTAACTGTTCCTCAATCTCAGGTGTATGTCTGTGAGTTCCTACGCCATATGCCTTCATGCTTTCATTAACTTCGCAGAAAAGGTTGGCAACCTTAGCGCCACGTCCTGCACCTGAAGTTCCACTCTTAGCATCAATTATAATTGTATCCGGATTGATTATTCCTTCCTTAACCATTGGATAAAGTGTAAGAATTGATGTTGTTGTATAACAGCCCGGGTTAGCAATGATTCTTGTATCTTTGCTTACCTTGTCTCTGTTAATCTCACATAAGCCATAAACAGCTTCATCAATATACTGTGGTGCTTTATGCTCAAGCTTATACCACTGTTCATATACATTAACATCCTTAAGTCTGAAATCAGCACTCAGATCAATAATCTTAGTCTTTGAAAGAATTTCGTCATTAACAAGTGATGCACATAAGCCCTGTGGTGTTGCTGTAAATATAACATCAACCTCGTTAGCAAGCTGCTCCATATTGTCGTCCATACATTTTGCATCTACAAGCTTAAACATGTTTCTATATACATCTGAATAATTCTGATCTATGTAACTTCTCGAACCGAGCCATACAATCTCTGCATCCTTATGTCCTAATAATAATCTGACAAGCTCGTTACCTGCGTAACCTGTCGCACCGATAATGCCTACTTTAATCATAACTCCTCCTTGTTTTGCGAAGCAAAATGCATATATTCAACATTTATGCATAAAATAACGCAAAATGTAAATTGATAACCTACATTATAGCAACTTTTTTTCTTATGTAAAGGATATTTTAAAGAAAATTTATATTTATACATTTTTGTTGCATATTGATGTATAATATGCATAATTTGTTGTTGCATTTTTAAATAAAGTAGTTTATTATAATCTGCAGGTGCATAGCATATATGTTTTACTATGTAAACTTAATAATATACGGAGGAATATATAATGAAAGAAAAAGTTATTCTTGCTTATTCTGGCGGACTTGACACAACTGCCATCATCCCTTGGTTAAAGGAAACATACAACTATGATGTTGTCTGCGTATGTGCAGACTGTGGTCAGGAAGAGGAGTTGGACGGACTTGAGCAGAGAGCTCTCTCATGTGGTGCTGCTAAGTTATATATAGAAGATATCACTGATGAATTCTGCGACAACTACATCGTTCCATGTGTTCAGGCACACGCTGTTTATGAAAATAAATATTTACTTGGTACTTCAATGGCAAGACCTCTTATCGCTAAGAGACTTGTTGAGATTGCCCGTAAGGAAGGTGCTGTTGCCATCTGCCACGGTGCTACTGGTAAGGGTAATGACCAGATCAGATTCGAGCTTACAATCAAGGCTTTAGCTCCAGATATCAAGATTATCGCTCCTTGGAGAGATTCTAACTGGAAGCTTCAGTCTCGTGAAGATGAGATTGAATACTGCAGACAGCATGGTATTCATCTTCCATTCAGCACAGACTGCAGCTACAGCCGTGACCGTAACATCTGGCATATCAGCCATGAAGGTCTTGAACTTGAAGATCCAGCTAACGAGCCTAACTACAAGCATTTATTAGTTCTTGGATGCACTCCTGAGGAAGCTCCGGATGAACCAGAATATGTTACTATGACATTTGAAAAAGGTGTTCCAAAGTCAGTTAATGGCAAGGCTATGAAGGTTTCTGATATTATCAGAGAGCTTAACAGACTTGGTGCCAAGCATGGTATCGGTATCATTGATATCGTTGAGAACCGTGTTGTTGGTATGAAGTCTCGTGGTGTATATGAGACTCCTGGTGGAACAATTCTTTACGAAGCTCATCAGCAGCTTGAGGAATTAGTTCTCGACAGAGATACAACAACATTCAAGATGGATGTTGGAAACAAGTTTGCACAGGTTGTTTACGAAGGAAAGTGGGAGACACCTCTTCGTGAAGCACTTCAGGCATTCGTTGAGAAGACTCAGGAATATGTAACAGGTGAAGTTAAGTTCAGACTTTACAAGGGTAACATCATCAAGGCAGGAACAACATCTCCATATTCACTTTACAATGAGTCAATTGCATCATTCAAGACAGGTGATATGTATGATCATCATGATGCTGACGGATTCATCAACCTCTTCGGTCTTTCACTTAAGGTAAGAGCTATGAAGAAGCTTGAGAACGAGAAGAAGAACAATAAGTAATTAAAGAATATAAAAAACAGCATCCCCGGCATGGTTATTAATCATGCCGGGGATGTTGCTTTTATAATTCATTATGATTTCCTATCAATTCATAAAAAATCCACCACTTATATGTAAATTTCACAGTTTTTCTTATTCAATCTTATATAGAAAACTGTTTTTTATTGAATATTCCTATAACACTTCTGATTTTCTTGACTTTATAGGTTGATTTTCCAACTATCCTTATAGTCTCATGTGTTTTCGACCTATAAGACTTTCAAATATTCGACTACATATAGGTATCATGTTGTCCAGATTAATTATATATCATGATAATCTGGCTGATTGGACTTTTTCTCTGCTTTCTCATATGCTAATGTCCAATAACTCATTGACTACAAGGAGGATTGGACACTACAAGCAGCTTATTCAGCAAAAAGTCCAATCTTTCCAGATTTCACAACAATTCTGGACCTTTTACCTCATTCTCTTGCTTGTAAGGTCCAATCCTCCACACTTTCTCACTCAATTTGGACTTCCACATGCCTCTTCACCACTCCAGCGTCCAATCCGCCACCACAGCTCCACCGCATATTACACTCCACCTGCCAATCCACCGCACAAAAGTCTTCCGTGAGAATGAAGTCAGGCGACTATACAACTCGTTTTCAAACCGTTGCGAAGACGCCGGCACTTAGTAAGCTGGGACAGTTGGCTTAACGCCAACGAATCCCAGCGAGCTTAGTACCGCTGCGTCGTAGAACGAGCGCAAGCGTGTTTGAAAATGATATATACAGCAGCCTGTCTCCCACATCCGCACAAAACCTACCCCTGAAACTTCTCTCTGTCAATCTCCTTCTCTTCCACTTTCCTATTCACATATGTCCGAAGCAGCGCATAACACACTGAGCTGATTGGAATAAATGTAAGCATCCCCATTATACCAAACAGATTGCCACCGATTGTAACAGCAACAAGCACCCACATTCCCGGCAGTCCAACTGAACTTCCGACAACATGAGGATATATAAGATTTCCTTCAATCTGCTGTAATATAAGGAATACTCCCACGAATATAAGTGCCTTTAACGGGCTTGTCATCATTATAAGAATCACACCGACTATACATCCGATAAATGCACCAACAATCGGAATAAGTGCAGTAACCGCAATAATAATTCCTATAAGAAGTGCATAAGGCATTCTCAATATAGACAATGTAATAACAAACATCGTTCCAAGAATACATGCTTCAAGACACTGTCCTGACAGGAAATTAGAGAATGTAGTGTTGGTAAGTCTTAACACTTCAATAATTTTATCTGCCCTGTTCTCAGACATGCACACATACATAAGCTTCTTGCATTGCGCTGTAAGCCTCTCTTTCTGAAACAGCACATACACAGAAAAGACAAATCCAATAAAGAAATTAGTGACTCCTGAGAAAAATCCGCTTATTGCACCAATTCCGCCATTGATAATTCCTTTAGTTCCTATTGAAAGGAAATTCATAACATTTGAAAGAACAGAATCCCAGTTGATTGATATGCTGCTTAACTTTTCCTCATACTCAGGATATGCAGACAGCTTGACCTGCAGCCAGTTGATAAGATTATTAACCGCTGTCGGCACCTGTCTTATAAGGTCAGCTATTGTGTTTACCAGTTCAGGCACAACCACAAAAAGTACACCTGCAATAATAGCCAGTATCAAAATCAGTGTAAGCATATAAGCAAGCACTCTTATAAGTCTGGGATGCTTCTTCTTACAACGCTTGTCAAACAGCCTGTTAAGTCCTTTTTCAATTGCTTTCATAGGTACATTGAATACAAATGCGATGACTGCGCCAATTATAAATGGCATTACAAGTCCTGCAAGATATGATATAGAATCAAGAATTCCAGTCACATTGTTAAGGGCAAGATATATTACAATTAGCACTGCACCAATCGTAATTCCCTTAACAACCTGACTGTCTTTAAAATGTCCTTTGTTCATACAACCCCTCCACTCTTTAAAGTTACTTCTAATATACTATACAGGAGTCCGGGATTCAAACATATTATATAAATTTAAGAATTGTAAAATGTTAGTTATACTGTGCATCAACCATACTCATCATCATTCGCATATTGAATGCTCCCATGAATTTTACTGATGGAAGATATACAAAATGCTTCTTCTGGATTACACAGTCATCCTCATATTCATCATCATACACTTCAAGTCTCATAACTTCATTAACAAACTGTCCCTTACCCGGTTCAACATTGAATGCACCCTCAATAAATGGTGCATAACAGTCTCTGTCACCACTCTGGTCAGGATCATATGCAATAAATGTATGAATCATACTTTCATATTTAGTAATAAACAGTCCATTATCTGCACCGCTTTCCTTTAGTGCATTTCTGTAATTGTCCATCTCTTCTTCATACACTGCTGACTGTTTGTTAATAATCTCTTCTAACTCACCCGCAGTCATAGGAATATTTTCTGCAAAGAAAAATGCGAGTGGCTGGATGCTTCCATATAATAAAAAGCAGCTCATATCCGAATTAAGAGTCTGTGATACCTCAAGCTTATCAGTGTCACCCATATACATAAGAACTGCAAAATTGCCCTTAGAAGTAAACTCCTTAAGCATATTAATAGCTGCCTTTAATTCTGTTCTCGAAAAATGTCTCATAATTTCTAATTCCTTTTCATTTAAACTATCGTTGATTATATCACCTATGACTGATATTTTCACTTCCAAATTTTACTTTTCATAATTTCATACAATCTTCATTCAGATATATGGAATTCAATATGCCACCACTTCTCAAAAATAAGCAGCCGCCCTGTTGATCAAACAGGACGGCTGCCTCTACAAAAAGATTAGGGAAGTAAGAAAGCTTTATCACAGAGCGTCGTTACCGGTTTCACCGGTTCTTATCTTGACTACTCCCTCAATATCCTTGATGAATATCTTACCATCACCAAAACTGTTAGTATTAAGTTCTTCCAATACCTTATTAATTATACCCTCAACTATCTCGTCTTTTACTACAGTTCTTACACTTAATTTAGGTAAAAGATTGATACCCGGAGTTTCATCTCTTGTATATACCTGACCTGCACCCTTCTGGTGACCGTAGCCAAATATTGTTGTAATCATTACACCTCTAGCACCCTCACTGTCAAGAATCCTTTTAAGATTCTCCAGCTTCTCAGGCTTTATAACTATCTCTAATTCTTTCATAATCCATAACCTCTTTTCTTCACATTTTAATATTCCTTATCACCATCAGGTGTCTTCATCCATACCTTTTCATGCTTCCACTTAATAAGAATCATATACAGCCATAGGATAAGACCTACACCCATATATCCTGCAAATCCTAACCATGTTGCCTTTCCGATACCGATAGTACAGAAGAATGCAATAATTGCCATAATTATAAGAGAGGCTATCTTAAGTCCTGTTGCACATTTGTATGGTCTCTCCCATTCAGGATGCTTCTTTAAAAGCACCAGTGAAGATATTGAAGTAATCACATAACACAATGCACACGCGAATGCCATCAGGTCAAAGAATGCTGTAATACTCTGCATTGCAATGAATCCGATACTTACAACAAGAATAAGTATGTTAGGAAGTGTTGGCTGGTTGTACTTATTAGTGTATGAGAACTGCTTTGGAAGGAAATTCTGACGACCCATAGCGTATATCATACGGACACCTGAATACCAGAAACCAAGTACTGATGTACCAATTGGGAATACAACTCCGACAATACCCATTATAAGGACAAACCATGCAATCTTATCACCGAAGCAGTACTGTAATGCTTCAAATGTGATGAATGGGTGGCAGTCACCGCCATTAGTAAGCTCTGCCCAAGGCATTGCACCTGCAAGACAGAAGTAGAAAATTGTATATATAGCACCACATGTTATAACTGAACCAAGAATAGCTTTCTTCTGGTCCTTAATTGGGAAGTCGCCCTCCTCAACCATTGCCGGTACTGTCTCGAATCCGAAATATGGTGTTATCATAAATGAACAGCCAACAACCCATGCAATACCGGTTGCAAAGTTACCACCCCACTGCTTTTCATTGCTGCTTGTAAAGAAATCTGCGAAATTAGCAATGCTCCAGTGTCCACTGAACAGGAAAAGTAATGAACATATAAGAATACCTGCGATACCAGCCATAAGCATGAATGACTGAACCTTGCCTGCTACAACATTTTTATAAAGACTGAGTACACACCAGAAGCACAGTACTAATGAACCGACAATAACTGCCTTGCCACCTGTAAGTCCCAGACCAAACTGATGATTTAACCATTCAATAATTCCAAGTACACCTGCTGCAGGAACGGCTATCCATGCACACATGATAAGCCACGCTGACCAGAAACCTGCATGCTTGTTAATACCTACCGTATTGAATACCAGACACGAACCTGTACTTGGTAACATTGTCGAGAATTCAGCATACACAAATGCTGTTGGCAGTACTGCCAGTGTCATAAGTGCAAATGCCAAGAACGTTCCGGGACCTGTATATGACATGAATATACCATCCCAGTAACACATAAATGTAAATATTGCTCCCGTTGCCATCGCATATACATAAATCAGCTTCATTGATTTAGATAATGCATTTGTTTTCTTTTCGCCCATAATAGCTTCCTCCCTTATTGTTGTTCATGATTTGTTGTCACGAAGATTTCTTATGTGCCTAGCCGAATAATCTAAGATACCTTTCGGCTAATTCCATGGTTCCGTCCATCCAGCCAACACTTAATTCTGCTACCGGACCTGATTCCTGATGAGATGCAAGCCATGCTGTAAGCTGTAATCTTCTCATCATTATAAATGTGTCTATTTCTTCAAAATCCGTATCATTGAACGGAAGAACCTTCTTATATCCTGTAAGCCATGCATTTACAAGCTTTGGAACAATTGGCTTGTCCTCAATAAAACTAAGTGCTGACGCAAGGTCATGTAAGTGCCATCCAAAACCGCAGTCATCAAAATCAATAACCTTAATCTGGTCGCCCTCAATAAGCAGATTAGCTAATCTTAAATCTGCATGTATGAGTCCAAAATTATTCTCATTAGTTCCATATCTTTCAAGTCTTCTCTTAATAATTCTTGAAACCTCTGACAATATATTTTCTGCCTCCGGGGTCATCTCTGGAAATGCTCTCCAGTCACCCCATGCAGCATGTTCACCTATTATCGTGTCGTAAGTCCATACCATACGGTCAAGCTTGTCTGTTCCGTTCCATATCTCTGTCTGACGGTGAAGATAAGCCGTTGTCTCACCGAGATATCTGAACTGCTTTACCATCTGCTCCTCGTTATTCTCATCAGGTGCTTCTCCCGGAAGAAAATCACATATAACGCAGAAATATACATTTCCATCCGGTCCTGTAATCTCCTGTATATTCTTACCATCAAGCCCTTTTATAGGATTAGCTACAAGAAGCGGTGTGTAGTCATTAATCTGTCTTAACCACTTCATCTCTGAATTAAGCTCGTCCAATGTGTGGTAACCCGGTCTGCTTATTCTAAGCACTCCCTCTTTTTCACCTGTTTCTTTGTTCTTGACCATATAGGTTGCATTCTCTGACAGTACTATGAGTTTCGCCTCACATCTGTCCTTCCATCCGTATTTTTCAAGCGAAGCATTTGCAACCGCATCAAATAAATCAACATTTTCAAATGCCATGTCATTATCCTCCAATCAGAAAAGGCGTACACAAATCTCTCCGATTCATGTACGCCTTTGTACTTTTCTTATATTTAATTACTGTCCCATAGATGTTGTTTCCGGCAATGTACTTCCGCCATCAATAACTATCTGTGTTCCTGTTATGTAGCTTGATTCATAACATCCAAGGAATGCTGCAAGTTCTCCAACCTCCTCAGGGTCAGCCAGCCTCTTCAAAGGAACTGCATCTGCAATTGCCTGTATTGCTCTCTCCGGATTCTCCGGGTCTGACTGCTTTGCCATTCCTTCAACAAGCGGTGTCCTTACATATCCCGGACATATTGCATTAACTCTTATATTCTTATCTGCAAATTCTCTTGCAAGTGCCTTCGTAAATCCTACCAGTGCCGCCTTAGATGTTGCATATGCAACCTCTCCAGGATCAGCAACCATATCTCCTGTTACAGAGCTTGTAACTACGATTGCACCACCACCATTTGCTATCATGCTTGGAATAACAGCTTTTGCCACATTCCATGCACCTTTGACATTAATATCAAGATGTAAGTCCCTATTTTCAAATGTGTCATCTTCAAGAAAGTCTTCAAGAACACATACGCCTGCGTTACATACAAGTACATCAATCTTTCCATATGTTTTCTCAGCAACTTCAACAATTCTTTCAACACTCTTGTAATCAGATACATCAACCTGAACACCTGTTGCCTCATACCCTTCGCTTTTCAACTGCTCTGCAAGTTCAAGTACCTTAGGTCCTCTTGCTGCAAGCACACATTTTGCGCCATACTTTGCATACACTTTGGCGATTCCTTCACCGATGCCTTTGGATGCTCCGGTAATTACTGCAACTTTTCCTTCTAACTTTCCCATAACGCCACGCACCTTTCTTAGTTTCCTGAATACAAAAAAGGACACGAAAGCTTTCACCTTCGTGCCCCTTTGCACTTCGTCATTAACTATAGTACCAAGTGCCTGAAATTGCAATAATAAAAATATGCATTTTTTCTTTAATTATTAATGTAATTATAAGAAAAAATCTTTATTCATAAAGTGGGTACTTATCTGTAAGTCCCTTAACAAGCTCCATTGCCTTAGCCTGGTTAGCATCTACATCATCAACAAGCATAGCAATTGCTTCTGCAACAACATCCATATCAGCCTCATTGAAGCCTCTTGTTGTAACGGCTGCTGTACCAAGTCTGATACCGCTTGTTACGAATGGAGAAGCCGGGTCATTAGGAATTGTATTCTTGTTACATGTAATGTTAGCTGCATCCAGAAGCTTCTCAACTTCCTTACCAGTCTTTCCCTTGCTTAAGAGGTTAACAAGCATAAGGTGGTTATCTGTTCCACCAGATACGATATCAAAACCTCTGTTCATAAGTCCGTTAGCAAGTGCTGATGCATTCTTAACAACATTTTCAGCATATACCTTAAAGCTTGGGTCAAGCGCTTCCTTTAAGCACACTGCCTTACCAGCAATAACATGCATAAGAGGTCCGCCCTGGATTCCAGGGAATACAGCCTTGTTAAGCTTGAACTTCTCTGCTGCCTCTGCTGAAGCAAGAATCATACCACCTCTTGGTCCACGGAGTGTCTTATGTGTTGTTGTTGTTGTAACATCTGCATATGGAATTGGGCTTGGGTGTGCACCACCGGCTACAAGACCTGCAATATGTGCCATATCTACCATAAGTAATGCGCCAACTTCATCACAGATTTCTCTGAACTTCTTGAAGTCGATTGTTCTTGCATAAGCAGAAGCTCCTGCAATAATCATCTTAGGCTTGCATTCCTTGGCAATTCTTAATACTTCATCATAATCAATAAATCCGTCAGCTGTAACACCATAAGGAACGATGTTAAAGTATTTTCCAGAAATATTAACTGGTGAACCATGTGATAAATGTCCACCACAGTCAAGGCTCATACCCATAACTGTATCTCCAGGATTAACAAGTGCGAAGAATACAGCTAAGTTAGCCTGTGCTCCTGAATGTGGCTGTACATTTGCATATTCACAGCCAAAAAGCTTCTTTGCTCTTTCAATTGCAAGTGTCTCAACAACATCGACATACTCACAGCCGCCGTAATATCTCTTTCCAGGATATCCTTCTGCATACTTATTAGTAAGAGGGCTTCCCATAGCAGCCATAACTGCCTTACTTACAAGGTTCTCAGAAGCGATAAGCTCGATGTGGCTTCTCTGTCTTCCAAGTTCATCATCCATAGCCTTAGCAAGGTCTGGATCATAGTTTAATACTTCATCAAATGAATACATATAACTTCCTCCCATTATACTTTAGTGAAACAAAGTGTCCCTAGTTACTTATGATATAATTAAATTACGGATTAGTCAATTTAAAGTTGTGAATTCCTGCTTTTTTTAATATTTGTTTCTGTATATCGACTGCAACTCCATATCCCTGCTCCTCAAGTTCATATGTTGATTGTTCAAGTGCCATCTCAAATTTTTCAACCATACTTAAAAAATGCTGCGTTGCTATTCCTTTTCCAAGACCAAGTTTCTTTGCCTCATTCTCAAACGACTTCTGATTTATATTCCTTATATCATATTCGCCATCTATGTTAAGCGACATTTTCTCTGTGCTGCTGTCATATATAACAGTACTTAATAAATCATATATAATTTTTTATTAGTTCAAATGCATCTGCTAAATAATCTTTCCCGTTTTTCTCATATTTTTGTGACGCTGTAATTCCAAGTGCCTGTGCAAAATCCTCCTGATGAAGTCTTAATGGAACTTTCTTCCCATTAATTCTTTGGATGTATCTAAAATCTTTCTGTCATATCTTTCAGTTGCAAATAAAAAATCATCTTCTTTATCATTAAGATTAATAATAAAACTATCTGGTGTCCTAGAATACAGCATCGTCAGAATTATGCCCTGTAATACTGCCAACATTAATCATATTTCCATTACATTCAATATATACCTCTAAATTTCTCATTATCTCCCCCTTACATTAATATTAATATCAAGTCCCAAAATTGAAATTAACTGCATTACTTTGCCAATCTCAACAGTTGTTTTACCTCTTTCTACATCTGATATAAAACTTACACTAAGACCAGTATATTCTGACAAAAATGCCTGCGTATACTTTAATTCTTTTCTCCTGTTCCTGATTATATTTCCCAGTTCTTCTGAATCAGTTATTTTCATGATAATCACTCCAGCATTAAAATAAGCCGTACGGCTCTATTATACATATTCTCTCATAAATAAAGCCGAGCGGCTTTGTTTTGATAAAAGCATTATAATATAAGCCGTACGGCTTAGTCAATTTTCTTTTGTTACATAATTTCATTTTCTTGTAATAAAATAATATCCTGCGATTATTAATTTATATTGTGCCTTATGGGTATAGTATATATTTATCCATTCAGAACTTTTTGCCTTCAAATAAAAAACGAACCCACCCGAAGATGAGTCCGTTTCATAGTCTTAAACCGGCAGATTCTTCATACTCTCAAGACTTATAACAAGTGTTGATGTATTATGAAGAAGTGCTGATGTTGTAGGCTGTATGACGCCCGTTACACCAAGTGCAATAAGTGCGGAATTGAATCCGACAATCACACGGTAATTTCTGTTAATCTTCTTAATCAGACTGTCACTTAATTTCTTAAGCATAAGTATCTGGTTAAGATCATCTGCGCCGACAGTGATATCTGCAATCTCTCTTGCAATCTCAGCACCATCACTTATGGCAATACCTACATCTGCTGCTGAAAGCGCTGGTGAGTCATTAATTCCATCACCAATCATAATTACCTTTCGTCCGGCTGCCCGCTCTTTCTCTACGAACTTAGCCTTGTCTTCTGGAAGAACTTCTGAATAATATTCAGTAACTCCAACCTTTCTGGCAATAGAGGCGGCTGTTCTTTCACTGTCTCCGGTCATCATGACAACCTTTGATATTCCAGCCTTCTTAAGCCCTTCAATAACCTCCGGTGCTTCTTCTCTTAATGGATCAATTATGCATATAACTGCTGCAAGCTGACCGTTAATTGCCATATAAAGATGTGAGCAGTCATCTGGAAGACTGTCAAATAACTCCTGCTTTCCTGCTGGAATTACACATGACTCATCCTCAAATACAAAGTGATGGCTTCCTATGATAACCTTGCTTGTATTAATAAATGTTGATATTCCATGTGCAACAATATATTCAACCTTAGAATGCATCTCTTCGTGCATAAGGTTTCTTCTGCCAGCTTCATTAACAACAGCTTTAGCCATTGAATGTGGAAAATGCTCCTCAAGACACGCAGCTATTCTTAACAGCTCATCTTCCGGCATTCCGTTAAATGAATATACCCTGCTTACTGTTGGCTTAGCCTTTGTAAGTGTACCTGTCTTATCAAATACGATAGTATCCGCTTCAGCAATTGTCTCTAAGAACTTACCGCCCTTGACTGTTGCACTCGCCTGACTTGCCTGTCTTATTGCTGCAAGTACCGTAATAGGCATAGCAAGTTTCAATGCACATGAGAAATCGACCATAAGTATTGACAATGCCTTAGCAGTATTGCGTGTTAACAGATATGTAAGTGCAGTTCCACCAAGTGAATAAGGTACAAGCTTATCTGCAAGATGCTCTGCTTTTGACTCAAGACCTGATTTTAACTTCTCAGATTCTTCAATCATCCTGACAATCTTGTCATATTTGCTTGAGCCTCCGGCACGCTTAACTCTGAATACTATCTCGCCCTCTTCTACTACAGTTCCTGCAAATACAGAAGTTCCCTCACCTCTTCTTACTGGCTCAGATTCTCCTGTAAGTGAAGCCTGATTAACCATAGCCTCACCACTGATAACAGTTCCATCAAATGGGATTACATTACCCATCCGGATTATTACATTATCTCCGTCCTTAACATCTTTCACAGATACCTGTACTTCTGCATCATCTGTCTTTAACCAGACCTTATTAACGTTAAGTGACATCGTTCTTGCAAGGTCGTCAACCGACTTCTTGTGTGTCCAGTCCTCTATTATCTCACCTATACCAAGAAGAAACATTACTGAACCAGCTGTATTAAAGTCTCTTCTTAAGATAGAAACTCCTATTGCAGTTGCATCAAGAACTGGCACTTCAAGCTTTCTGTCAAGCAGTGTCCTGATTCCTTTATAAATGTACTTCATTGAAGATACCGTTGTTAATACCGCACATACCGGTGCCGGAATAAACAATTTCTTAGTCATTCTCCATAAAACCTGATCTGCTAACTTCTCAGTATAGTGTGAATTGATTGCCCTTCCTGATGTTGCAAGAACATCTTCAGGAACCTCTACATTGCTGTATCTGAACTTAGCAATAGCTTCAATCACAGTCTTTCTTGAACATCCGTACTCAACAACTGCATCAGCAGTTCTCTCATACACTTTGGCATTCGTGACGCCCTGCAGATTCTTAAGATAATACTGCAAGGTATCTGCCTGTGTAAAAGTCATGCCAGAAGCATCCATGTGAACACGGATTCTTCCGGGCACATCATGCTTTATTATGAATTTCATACTCTGTTACGCTTCCTCATCTTCATCTACTGAATCAAGTACAACTTCTTCTGTGTTATACTTTGTCTCATTGATTGTCTTAGCATCAGCATATATATCCTCGCAGTTTTCCTGAACAGTTGTAGCTGTCTTCATTATGCATGATTTAGCTCTTAAAACTGCTGCTGTACAGTTAGTGTAAAGCTTCTTTGCGTCCTTGCTTGTAAGAATCTTAATTCCAGCTGTTCCAAATAATACACCTGCTGCAAAAAGTCCTGGTTTCTTTAAGTTATTAATTTTCATACTGTGCTCCTCTCTGTCCATATTGGACAATAAATGTTTCTTAAGTTTGACGGTTATTATATTACACATTATGTAACATTTCTACATAAATCTACTTATTGAGAAATCTTCTCAATATAGCAAAAGGAGAGATGAAACAGTTTCACCTCTCCCTTATTAGTAAATATTATTTATTAACTGAAACTGCCTTTTTCCTGTCAACTACACTTGTTATCTTCTGATTCTTAATGTATCCGCAGGCTTCTAGCCCTGACTCAATAATTTTACTCCATTTGCTTTCTGATAAATTAATTGACGAATCATCGTTTAATCTTACAGTATAACCGCCATTATCATTCTCATCACAAGTTATTCTGTACATATTCTTACGGTTAATTGCACCTATTTCTTCCAGTGTATTAACCATTCTATATACAGTTGCAGCCCCAATCTTAGGATCCTTTTTTACTGCCTTGTAATAAATCTCTTTACAGCTTGAGCAGTCCTCTTCAAGAATTACATCAAGAAGCATAAGCCTCTGTTTAGTTATCCTGCAACCCTGCTGCTTGAGACGAGAAATAATAATGTCTTTGTCTTTATCAGGATTTCTGACCACCCGTTACCTCCTTTTAATGGCAGTGACCTTTGCATTTACCGCAGTCGCCACCACATGTGAACGATTTACCGTTTTTCTTGTCGTGTACCATACTGCGTACAATAAGCGCAACTATAATCACCAATATAACTCCTACTATAATTGTTCCCAGCATAATTACACCTCCGATAATATATCATTTAATTACTTTGTTGCATTTAAAAGCTTCTTAGAATCAACCTTTAATGTCTTACTTTCCTTATATGGTCTGAATAACAGATAAATGAAGCCAACAATTATAAGAATTGCGATTACTGTGAATACATTAAATGCTGTGTCGCCAGTAATAAGACCAGCAATCTGGTTAATTACAAGACCTACAAGGTAAGCATATCCACACTGGTATCCGATTGCAATCCAGAACCACTTAGTGTTGTTCATCTCTCTCTTAATAGCACCCATTGCTGCGAAGCAAGGAGCACAGAGAAGATTAAATGCAAGGAATGCATATCCGCTTACTACTGTAAATGTAGCTGCCATGTTAGCATATACTGTTCCCTCACCTGCTGAGTAAAGGATACCCATTGTACCAACGATATTCTCCTTAGCAACAAGACCAGTAATAGAAGCAACAGTTGCCTGCCAGTTACCAAATCCTAAAGGAGCAAATATCCATGCGATTGCCTTACCAATTCTGCCAAGAATAGAGAAGTCAATCTGATCATCTGCAAGCATTGTAAATGTTCCATCAACAAATCCGAAGTATGTTGTGAACCAGATAATGATTGTTGAAAGTGTGATGATTGTTCCGGCCTTCTTGATGAATGACCATCCACGCTCCCACATGCTTCTTAATACTGTACCAACTGTTGGAAGATGATATGCTGGAAGCTCCATAACGAATGGTGCCGGATCTCCAACGAATAACTTTGTCTTCTTTAAGATGATACCTGAGCAGATAATTGAGAATATTCCAAGGAAGTATGCTGATGGAGCAACCCATGGAGCACCATCAAAGATAGCTCCGGCAACCATTGCTATGAATGGAAGCTTAGCTCCACAAGGAATAAATGTTGTTGTCATAATTGTCATCTTACGGTCTCTGTCGTTCTCAATTGTACGTGAAGCCATGATACCAGGAACACCACAACCTGAACCGATAAGCATTGGAATGAATGACTTACCTGAAAGACCGAACTTACGGAAAATTCTATCCATAATGAATGCTATACGTGCCATATAACCGCAAGACTCAAGGAATGCAAGGAATATGAATAATACAAGCATCTGTGGAACGAAGCCAAGTACTGCACCAACACCGGCTACAATACCATCAAGGATAAGACCCTTTAACCAGTCTACACAACCAATTGCATCAAGTCCTGACTCAAGAAGCACTGGGATACCAGGAACCCATACACCATAATTAGCAGGATCTGGAGCTGCACCATCATTGTCTATACACTGTTTTATAGCTTCCTTAACACCAGCTGCATCTGTTGTCTCTGTTGTTACACTGAGATTTTCCTCATCTTCTACATCATAATCTAATGTAAGATTAGCTGGAACTGTGTTTTCAAGTTTCTTTAATGCTGCTACTGCTGCATCTGAATCATAATCATCAGCTTCTGTATCAATAGCATCTGCATACTCTTCACCTTTATCACCAAGGCTGTCGATATATGCCCCGATGATTGCATCTGAATCACCATACTCATCAGCTACTTCTTCGTAAGCTGAAGTGCCAATTCCGAAGAGATGCCAGCCATCACCGAACACACCATCGTTAGCCCAGTCTGTTGCCCATGTACCAACTGTTGTAACTGATACATAGTATACGATGAACATTACAACTGCAAATATTGGAAGTGCTAAGAATCTGTTAGTAACTATTCTATCAATCTTATCTGATGTAGAAAGCTTCTTCTCAGACTTCTTTGCAAAACATCCACTGATAATTGAAGATATATATGTATATCTTTCATTAGTGATAATACTTTCTGTATCATCATCAAATTCTTTCTCAAGAGTCTCAATCTCAGCTGAAACATCTGGAACATTCTTCATAAGAACTTTAATCTTATCATCCTTCTCAAGAAGCTTGATAGCAAAGAATCTCTTCTGTTCTTCAACAATATCAAGACCAAGCTTATCTTCTACTGCAGATATAGCTGCCTCAACCTTATCATCAAACTTGTGAGCAATTGTATTGAGCTTCTTGCTCTCTGCAAGCTTAACAGCCTTCTCTGCTGCTTCCTTAATGCCAGTTCCCTTAAGAGCTGATATCTCAACAGCTTCACATCCAAGGTTCTTTCCTAACTTGGCAAGGTCAACCTTATCTCCGTTCTTTTCCATGATATCGACCATGTTAACAGCCATAATAACTGGAATCCCCAGTTCCATAATCTGTGTTGAAAGATAAAGGTTTCTTTCAATGTTAGTACCATCAACAATATTGATGATTGCATCAGGTCTTTCGTTAATAAGATAATTTCTTGCTACTACCTCCTCAAGAGTATAAGGAGAAAGTGAATAAATACCTGGTAAATCCATGATAGTTACATCTTTATGTCCCTTTAATTTACCTTCCTTTTTCTCAACTGTAACACCTGGCCAGTTACCAACGAACTGATTAGAACCGGTCAAAGCATTAAACAATGTTGTTTTACCGCAGTTTGGATTACCTGCTAATGCAATTTTAATTGACATTTGACTACCTCATTTCTTTTATATAAATGTTTATGCATCTGCTAACAAACATTTGACAATTCTTACATTAATTAGATTATGCTAACCTGCATGTAAAAAAAATCAGCCTACCTCTATCATCTCGGCATCGGCTTTACGAAGCGATAATTCATAGCCTCTTACTGTAACCTCTACAGGATCTCCCAAAGGTGCTACCTTTCTTACATAGACTTCAACTCCCTTAGTAATTCCCATATCCATAATTCTTCTCTTAACCGGACCATCACCATTTAACCTGGTAACTTTAACAGTCTGGCCTACAGATACATCTCTTAAAGTCATAGTTTATCTCCTTCTTATTTTAGTTTTATATAAGAACTGGCATATTCAGTCCTTTATACCATAATTTTATTAGCCATATCTTTTCCTATGGCCACTCTTGATTCCTTAATGTTAACAATGACATTACCGCCAGCTTTAGAAACAACTGTTACTACTGCTCCCGGAACGAATCCAAGATTCTCAAGAAAACGTCTTATTTCTTCCTTTCCACCAATCCGCTGGATTGTATATGGAGTTCCTTCATCAATCATAGTTAATGGCATAAGCTCATCTCCTCTTTTTAGCATATTGATAATGTTTTTCATTACCACCTCGGTTAGTATATTCTAATAGTCATTAGATGTCAACAACTTTTGTTATATTTTTATAATATTTTTTAGAACAGTTTAACCCCTGATTGATATAACCAACCAGGGGGGCAAAATGTGCAATCTTTTCAATATATTACAGGCAATAAATAATTATGCTAACGCTGCCCCAAGTTTTTTGCAGTTTTCAACAGCATCATCATCTGGTGCTTCCTGACAGATTACGCTGTCTGTTGCAAGAACAGCCCCTGCAGCCTTGCTTCTTTCTTCCCAGTCAGCCATCCATTCGCCGCTTCCCCATCCATATGAACCGAAAAGTGCAATTTTCTTACCGCTAAGGCTTCCTTCTACCTCTGTGAACATTGGCTCAAACTCTGATTCTTCGAGATTCTCTGCTCCCATTGCCGGGCATCCGAATGCGATTCCATCATATTCAGCAACCTTTCCTGAATTAAAATCATTTGCCACAAGTACATCAACCTCTGCTCCGGCTCCTTTAGCACCTTCTGCAACTGCGTTAGCCATTGTCTCTGTATTACCTGTTCCACTCCAATAAACTACTGCTACTTTACTCATTATCCAATCTCTCCTTTTTACTTTTTATATGCTTAAACCGTTAATGCAGATATGCTTCTGCCTCGGTCAAAGACTCTTAAATATACTTCTGTGCATTTTCTATAACGTGCAAACATCTTCTGGCTAAATGCCTCATCACAATACACCTTCCATACCCCACAACATTTGTAATTACAGCCCTTTTGTCTTATAAACTGGATTACATCTTCCACCGGGTAACTTAAGAACAATCCTATTTCATGTGGAAAGCATGTGTTCTCCCCCACTCTCTGTTTAAGATGCTTGATGCTTGCTCCAACTTTATAATCTGTATATCCAAATGTTTTCAGTACATTTTGTACTGCTGGCTGTGACAAATCCTTCTCTAATCTGTCAGGTCTGAACACATATAAAAGTGCACTCTTTTCATTTCGCTTTAAAAATGTAACATACACGCCTTTGGCGTTAAGTTTTCTGTTTACACTTGCAAGCTCTTTCCTAAAATCAGATATATTATCATATCTGTAATTAAAAAGGTTGCCCGTCTTTAATCCGGCAAGCGTCGGAGAACACTCTTTTATAACTTCCCGCTCAATTCTTCCCAATACATCTGTACAGACCATTTTTCTTTTCCTTCCATATTGCACTTTATTCTCTTCTTTATCAGCATGCCCTGCTTTCGCTTAAATATGTTTCTAAAACACTTGTAAGCGATGCCGCACTGCTTGAATGTGTTCTTACTATATTTACATCATTCTTCTTAGCCTCTGTAACAGCTGATAAAACCATCTTATGAGAAACCGTATTAGTAAACAGTATCATAAGATCCGGTGTTCCAATCTGCTTGGAAAATCCGCTTTTTTCCTTAACAAATACCTTCGCCTTGCAGCCGTGTTTCTTACATATCTGCTGATACTGGCGTTCCATACATTCATTTCCACCAATAATAACTACGCTCATATTCTCATCCTTTCATTTACCTTACTCTTGTTAGCTTTGTCTAACCCATATTTATAAAATAACGGATATCCTAACTGGATACCCGTTACATCAGTTAGCCTTAACTAACTATTAAAATATCATCTTTCTATATAGCTGTCAATACATTTTTACAAATTATCTGTCAAATGGTGCATCGTCATCATTATTGTCAAAGTCATCAATATCCGCATGACCATCTGAATGGTCATGACCGTCAATCATATTCTCTCTGTTGACAACTCTCTTGATATCTCTCTGCTTCTCCACAAGATCTGATAACAGCTCCTTAGTAGCCTTAGGCCTCTTGATATTCTTAATCTCAAAGTCACCCATTGTCTTGTCTCCAGAGCATACTTTAATAGTTCCTACTCCGACAAGTCTCTGCATGAATGAGCGCTCCAATGAAATATCCATAATACGATACAGTCTTACCTCATCATCTTTAACGCTGAAAAATCCTTTGCTTATAAAGAATCTGTCCTTAGATACACTGTATCTTGTAAATGACCATGGAAGTCCGAGGAAGAGAATTCTCTTCCTGTCCTTCCATAATATATCTGTGCTGACTTTATCTCTTGCCATAATATCCCCTCCAATTCTAATGGCACACTGCTGACATATTCTATGTATTACTTGAAGTACTTAACACCAGATTCGAATATCTTAATATCCTGCTCACCATATATATTAATAGCAACACTGTCACCGCGTCTCTCAGAATGTGCCATCTTACCGAAGCATCTTCCGTCTGGGCTTGTGATACCTTCAATAGCCATGTATGAACCATTGATATTCCACTCTTCATCCATAGATACATTACCATCAAGGTCACAGTACTGTGTAGCAACCTGTCCGTTAGCAAAGAGCTTATCAAGCCATTCCTTAGGAGCAACAAATCTTCCTTCACCATGTGAAGCTGGATTGCAGTATACTCCGCCAAGTTCAGCATTAGCAAGCCATGGACTTAAATTGCTGACAACCTTAGTATATACCATCTTAGATATATGACGGTTAATTGTATTAAATGTAAGTGTAGGTGACTGTGCATCCTGTCCTGTAATCTTACCATTAGGTACAAGACCAAGCTTTATAAGAGCCTGGAATCCATTACAGATACCAAGTGCAAGACCATCTCTCTCATTAAGTAGCTTCTCAACTGCTTCCTTCATCTTGGCATTACGGAATGCAGTCGCAAAGAACTTGGCAGAACCATCTGGTTCATCACCTGCTGAGAATCCACCAGGGAACATAATAATCTGTGCCTGGTTAATAGCCTTCTCAAATTCATCAACAGACTCTCTGATACTCTCAGCATCAAGGTTCTTGAATACCTTAACGATTGTATCAGCACCGGCTCTTTCAAATGCCTTGGCACTATCGTACTCACAGTTAGTTCCTGGGAATACCGGGATAAATACTGTTGGCTTGGCAACCTTATTCTTGCATACATGTACGCTTGGTGCTTCATATAACTTGCTTTCAACCGGTGTAGTTTCCTTAGAAGCCTTAGTTGGGAATACACCCTCAAGGGTATCAGCCCATACGCTTAATGCTTCTTCTACATTAATTGAAACTTCCTTGTATGTGAACTTACCATTATCCTTAACAGTACCAACCTTAGTATAAGCTGTAGTAATCTCACTAAGCTTGTCCGCTGGAACTTCTGCAACGATACAGCCATAAGCTGGTGCAAAGAGGTCATCTTCCTTAACGTCTGCGCTGATCTCAAAACCTAACTTATTACCAAATGCCATCTTGCTGAGTGCTGGCACAAGTCCGTTAGCATCAAGAACATATGCAGATACGATTGCCTTCTTCTGGATAAGCTCATGTATTGCACTGTAGAGTGCCTTAACCTGTTCGAAATCTGGAAGATCATACTGATTCTTCTTAATATCAAATCTGACTAATACATCACCATCATTCTTAAGTTCAGGAGTAATAATATCTCCTTCCTTAGCTACATCAATAGCAAATGAGCAGAGTGTTGGTGGAACATCAATATGTTCAAATGTTCCTGACATACTGTCCTTACCACCGATTGATGGAAGTCCGAATCCCATCTGTGCTTCATATGCACCAAGAAGTGCAGCAAATGGCTGGCTCCATCTTTCTGGATCTTCTGTCATTCTTCTGAAGTATTCCTGATATGTGAATCTGATCTTACTGAAATCACCACCGGCAGCAACAATCTTAGCTACAGAATCTGTAACAGCATAGATTGCTCCATGATATGGGCTCCATGATGAGAGATATGGATCAAATCCATAAGACATCATAGTTACTGTATCGCATGAACCCTTAAGCACTGGAAGCTTTGCAACCATGCTCTGTGTCTCTGTAAGCTGATATTTACCACCATATGGCATATATACTGAACCGGCTCCGATAGAACCATCAAATCTCTCAACAAGTCCCTTCTGTGAGCATTCGTTAAGGTCTGCTAAAGTCTTTAACCACTTACCGCGTACATCTGTAACCTTAACCGGCTTAAGGTAATCGTCTTCCTGTGAAGGAATATCAACTACAACCTTAGTCTCCTGATGAGCACCATTAGTATCAAGGAATGCTCTTGAGATATTAACGATATCCTTGCCTCTCCAGTTAAGAACAAGTCTTGGTTCTTCTGTTACAACAGCTACCTCAACTGCCTCTAAGTTCTCCTCAGCAGCATACTGAAGGAATTCCTTAACATCCTTAGGATCAACTACAACAGCCATTCTCTCCTGAGACTCTGATATAGCAAGCTCTGTTCCATCAAGACCTTCATACTTCTTAGGAACTTTATCAAGATCTACCTTAAGACCTGCTGCAAGCTCACCAATTGCAACGGATACACCGCCTGCACCAAAGTCATTACATTTCTTAATAAGCTTAGTAACCTCTGGTCTTCTGAAGAGTCTCTGCATCTTACGCTCTGTAGGAGCATTACCCTTCTGAACCTCAGCACCACAATCCTCAATAGACTTCTCTGTATGAACCTTAGATGAACCTGTAGCTCCGCCACATCCATCTCGTCCTGTTCTTCCACCAAGAAGAATAATGATATCTCCCGGGTCAGAATTCTCTCTCTTAACTGCACTTCTTGGAGCAGCAGCTATAACTGCACCAATCTCCATTCTCTTGGCAACATAATCAGGATGGTAGATTTCCTTAACATATCCTGTAGCAAGTCCGATCTGGTTACCATATGAGCTGTATCCGTGAGCAGCACCTGTAACAAGCTTTCTCTGTGGAAGCTTTCCATGAATTGTCTCTGATACCGGAACAGTAGGATCTGCTGCACCTGTAATTCTCATTGCCTGATATACATATGTACGTCCTGACAATGGATCTCTTATAGCACCACCAAGACAAGTTGCTGCGCCACCAAATGGCTCAATCTCTGTTGGATGGTTATGTGTCTCGTTCTTAAAGTTAACAAGCCATTCCTCTGTCTTTCCATCAATCTCAACTGGAACAACAATTGAGCAGGCATTAATCTCATCAGATTCTTCCTGATCAGCTAACTTGCCCTCAGCCTTTAACTTCTTAGCACCCATAAGTGCGAGATCCATAAGGCATACGAACTTGTCCTTACGGTCCTTATATATTTCTGCTCTGTCTGAAAGATACTTGTTATATGTAGCTTCCATAGGGGCTTTATAGAATCCGTCCTTAAACTTAACATCTGTAAGCTCTGTTGCAAATGTTGTGTGACGGCAATGATCTGACCAGTATGTATCAAGTACTCTGATTTCAGTCATAGAAGGATCACGCTTCTCAACACTAGCAAAATGCTCCTGAATGAACTTAAAATCCTTAAATGTCATGGCAAGTCCTAAAGAATCATATAATTCCTTTAACTTATCCTCTGGCATATCCTTGAATCCGTCAAAATAAATAACATCAGCAGGAGTCTTGAACTCAGTAACTAAAGTTTCTGGAATATCCTCTGCTGCCTGTCTTGAATCAACAGGGTTAATGCAGTGTTCCTTAATCCTGTTCTTCTCCTCATCAGTAACAGTTCCTGTCAATACATAAGTTACAGCAGTCTTGATAACAGGTGTCTCATTCTCATTAAAGAACTTAACACACTGTTCTGCAGAATCAGCTCTCTGGTCGAACTGTCCTGGAAGATACTCTACAGAGAACACGAAATCGTCCTTTCCCGCTGGAAATGTTCCCTCATAAACATCATCTACCGGTGGCTCAGAAAAAACAGTAGTAAGTGCTTTCTTATATGTTTCTTCTGAAAGATTCTCAATATCATATCGGATAAGAACTCTTACATCTGTAATAGTCTTTATTCCAAGATATCCTCCTATCTCCTCAAGTAATTCTTTCGCATTAACTGCAAATGGTTTCTTTTTCTCGACAAAAACTCTCTTTACGCCGCTCATATCTTCCTCCTGAGATTAGTTATATTAATTATTAATATTTAACCATTGTATCACAATAAAACATATTTTCAAACAACTATTCATGCATTCTTCTTATTATCTTGTAAACAACCTGATTACCCATTACAGTTGGTCCTGTATGTGCGAAGAAAACAATACCGTCTGTCTGTGATATTATCTCACTCTTAACAGTACCCTCACATGGGTCAAGAATCTGTGCTATAAGCTCACCATGATATACAGGATCACCCGGCTCTTTAAGTCTCTTGTAAAATCCTGCATCATAAGTCTTGACTGCCATAAGATCAAACTCATTGATAACACTTGCAATATATCCACTGTGATTGTTGTACTTAAGAATACCCATTCTGGTTAAAAACCTGAGAACAGATGACACTGCTTGTCTTGCAGATTTCTCATCAATCATATCTGTGCTGTTAGTATATATTGAAAATGCATTAGTACCATTCATCTGCCAGTTATAATTAAGTGTCACTGTATCCATTGGCTTAGGCTTTCTAATAACAACGTACTGAAGTCCGAACAGATTGGCAAGACTCGCACTCTGAAATCCTGTATCCATCATCTTTACATGAGGAATAAAATCACCCGGCATATAAAAGCTCGCAAAATGTATGCCATAACTGTAACCCTTAATTCTGTCAAAAAGTGTTCCTGCTATCTGCTTGGTTGTATCTCCATTAACATCCCCAGGAAAAGCTCTGTTTATATCAGAATTATCTGTAGGCCAGAATCTCTTTCCAACATTCATGGAAAATCTGTTAACAGATGGGATAACAAGAATCTCATGATTGTGCGATATTGCACCATGAGCCTCAAGCTCTTTAAGTGCCTTGACAAGCTGCGAACATATATACAGCTGCTGTATCTCATTTCCTCTTAATGCACCAACAATACATGCCGACTTCTCACCACCGCCGAATCTGTAGCCTTCTATCTGATAATCTTCTCTATATATACCCTTTAACGAATAAATAATCTCTTTCTTCATTATCTGCCACCATAAACTCTTGCTATAAGAGCCCCCTTATGTACTACCGGATTCTCTCTTAATGTAAATATAATTCCATCTGTAGGCGATTCAATTCTCTGGATTATTCTTCCCTCAATAGGTTCGATAATATCTCCTATATGCGTTCCAATTCCAATCCTTCCCATAGAATCAACTGCTGATACGAATATTCCGCTTTCCTTAGCAGTAAGAAATGTAACCTCACCCTCTGTAGAGATAATAGGTTCATTCACTTCTTTCGGCTCATCATCCCATATCCCCATATGAGACATAAGGTTAAATATACCATCAACAATATCCCTGCAATACTTTGGCGTAATTCTGTTTCCAACACCCATCTCCGTAACAAGAGTAGGCACACCAAGATGATTAAGACTATAGGCAAGAGTTGCATCAAGCACAGTAATAGACGAATATATCCACACAAATTGTGCATTCATCATCTTCGCATAAGGAAGAAGCTTTTCCTGCGTATCATCATTAATTCTTACCTGTGGCATCTCATTTACAAATATATTGCTTGAATGGATATCAATACACAGATCGCTTCCAATAATATCTTCAATAATACCTGCTGCCACATATTCAGCCATCGCTCCATTATTATCACCAGGGAAAACCCTGTTCATATCAAGGTCAAACATAGGAATTCCTCTTGAACCTGTATCAAGTCCAAGAGGATTAATATCTGGATAAATATCTACAATTCCTTTAAGCTTATTCTTCTCTCTTTCAATCCTTCTGATAACCTCATAGCAGATATACTGTCCGTCAAGTTCATCCCCATGAGTGCCTGTAACTATAGAAATCCTTGGCATATCAATGCCGTTTTCTTCATTCGTAAGTCTATTCTTTCTTACTACCAGCCTTTCATGCACCGGCAATTCCACCGAAACAACTTCTTCTATCATAATACTCTCCCTGTAATATACTTATTCATCATAATCCCTAAGAATAATCGTGCTTGGCGTCTTCTTAACAATAATATGTGAAAATACAGAACTTGGCATGTAAGTCTTATCATCCATATATACCCTGCTTCCCGGATATATATGATTCTTTACTTTAACAACTGCTCTCTCTGAATCTCTTATAAGATTGTATAATGCCTTGCTCTTTTCTTCAAGCTTGGCTTTCTGTGCCATCTTTACAATCTTTGACTGGGTAACTTTCAATGCCATTTTACTATCATACTTTTCAGGCATGTTCTGTTTAATCATCTCAAACTTCTTATTAGCCATTTCAAAGGTTTCAATCTGTCCGTCTACTTCCTTAAGTTCCATAATAAGTTCTGCATATTCTTTTCTAATTTCTTTGGTCGAACCAACCCTCAACAAAGTCTTTACATTGCTTTCATGTCCACATGATGTAGTACTGATTCCCATAACACCAGTTACATCACCACCTATAATAGAACCTATGGGTCCCTCAACAAATACCCTGCCATATGTAAGCACCCTGCAGTTAAGAATATAATTACACTGTAAGTCTCCTTTGGCAATAACCTCTGTATTCTCAAAAAATCTGCCAGATATATTTCCCCCTGCCTCGATCTTTCCTGAATTCTTAGTATTAACGCCATCCTTTAATACAATATCTTTCCCAGCAATAAGTGTTGCTCCCTCAACGAAGCCTCCAACATATATACTTCCCATGGCATGCACTGTTACACCACTTCTCACACTGCCTGTAATATTAACATCCCCGTTAAAGTCAATATTACCCATACTCATGTCAAGATTACCATTAACCTCATACACATTAACAACACTTAAATCATAGTTACAATATTCAATCTTTCCAGATATTGCAGCATAAGTTTCTTTACCATCATCAGATGTCTTAAAGCCCTTACCATGCAGTCTTGGCTTTGGTTTACCCTGCTTAGGAACAAGCAGCTTTCCACATACATCAAAGCCAAACTCCCCTTTAGTCGGCTCATGATATCTTGCCAGCAGATCACCCTCATTAACCTTTTCAAATCTCTTCTGGTTAAAGTAATCAATAGAACCATCTTCTCTTACTGTAGGTCTGTTATTATTAATTGCATCTGTATCAAAGAAAAACTCATAATATCCATCTTTTCCTGCCTCTACCGGTTTACCAAAAGCAACTTCAACCGGCTGGTCATATATTTTTTGTGAAATCATCCATCGAATTTTTTCTTCATCTATTCCCGTCTTAATTCCATTAAGCGATAGCTTATTCATGACTTCATCATATGTATATCCTTCATCACATTTGCCAAGCCTGACTGATGCGCTCATATTATCATCTGCAATATATACATAAACCTCATGTAACTCGATATCATCTATATCAGCTGTTTCATTAACTATTTCTGTATTGCTCATGCTGTTCCCCCTTTCCGAAGGTCTTATCCATTCATTATAAAAACACTGTACTGTAATAGCTGCATCTTAACATCCATACTTAAGCAGCCCATCCAGATTACTTCCCCTCTCAAGTGCAAGTCTTATCTTCTCCATCTCTTTAAAGGTATATCTTGGATCAGCATATAAAGAAACATCTACACCGCTTGTAAGTCCCATAAGAATTTCCTGTGACTGCAATTCATTAAGTGCAGGCTTCTCGTCATTCCATTTATCAGAAATTCTGTGTCTTGCCTCTTTCATGCTTACCGCATCAATAAACGGATCTGCATATTCAGAAACATCTATTCCTTCTTCAAGTCCAAGTCTTATCTGCTTCATCTGTCCTGATGAAAATCCAACCATGTTATATGGAGTAACATCAATCCCTTCCTCAAGTCCAAGTCTAATCTGTTCCATCTGTTTCCCATTGTATTCATGAAGCAGATACTTAGTTATATCGACACAACTGTGTATTCCCAGCCTTATCTCATTGAGCTGATATTCATCATAATTATCCTCAACAAAAAATGTAAGGTCAATCTCTTCTTTTCTTGCAAGTCTTATCTGTCTTAATACCTCTCCTGAATAACCAAGCTTTGCATACCTGGTCAGATCATAATTAAGCTCTGATGCAAGCCTTATCTCTCTCATAACAGAATGACTGAACTTAGGATTACATATATCATCCATATTCATTCCGCTACGCACAGCCTGCTTCAGTTCTTCCATCTGCATATAATCATACTGTGCATCTGCAAATCTGCTTACATCAAGTTTTTCTTCCAGACCAAGTCTTAATGCTTTCATCTGGGCAGCGTTAAATTCCTCTTTGCAATACACACTCACATCAACGCTATTCTCAATTCCTCTGATAATCTCAATAGTCTGTAATTCATCAAATCCCAGAGACTGCCAGACCTGCTTGTCTACAGTTTTGTTTTCTATATTCTTATTAATCTCTTCCACGTTCTGCATAAGCCCATCTCCCATAATCAAACCAAATCATCATATATCCGGACCTTAATAATATCTGTCTAAATTCTATCACACATACAGTCCGACTACAAGTTCTAACATTGTACATTTTTTATCAATGCCCTATATATCCTGTTCCGTCCAGAAATCCTTAATACATTTATAAGCATTACCCAGACTGACTGGAAATATCCTGTTCCACTCCCTAGGATACATACGCTCATATTCACCAGTCATAAATCTGTCATCCAGAAGTGCAATAACTCCCTTATCTGTATCCGTCCTTATAACCCTTCCTGCTGCCTGAAGCACCTTATTCATTCCCGGAATAACATAAGCATAAGAATATCCATTTTTGCCAAACTCATCAAAATAATCCCTTAAAATGTTGCGCTCCCTGCACACCATCGGAATCCCAGTTCCGACAATGACAGCTCCGATAAGGCTCTCATCCTTTAAGTCAATTCCTTCGGAAAATATTCCTCCAAGCACACAGAAGCCCGCAAGCGAAGCCCCTTCTGGAAGTTCCTTGTAAAATGCTGATAAGAAATTTTCCTTGTCAGCCTCCTTCATAAACCTTCCCTGCACAAGCACATTCACACAGCTTTCTGGTAAAAATGTATCTTCTCCACCACATTCGGTCACATTAACACCACTTTTCCACCTGAAGCACTCAAGAACACTCTCCATGTAAGAATATGACGGAAAGAACACCATATATCTGCCGCTTCTGCCAGAAATCATATGCATAATATAATCATGTACCTTGGCATATTCCCTTGCATTTCTTCTTGTATAACGGCTTGTCACATCAGTAGCCACGACAATTCTCTTATTATCAGGTTCAAAAGATGAATGTGCATACACTGCTCTATCCGACACATCACCTGAAAGCATTTCCTTAAAATAATTAACCGGAAGCAGCGTTGCCGAGAAGAATACCGTGCTTCTGCCCTGTGAAAGTCTCTCACTTATGTTGCCAGACGGGTCAACACAGTACAGATGTACAAGAAAGTTTCCATCATTATCATGCTCATTATAATAGACATATTTTTCATCAGCACAGTCATACATATTAAGAAAATGTCTCACTGCAAAGAAAAACTCGAGCAGCTCGTTAGTCACAGGCTCACCCTTATGCCTTTCCATAAACCTCTGCATAAGTCCCATTACACGCTCAAGGCTGGCTGGAAATGTTCCAAAACCACTCACAACCATGAATGTATCGCACTGTCTTTTATATTCGAGCAACTGCTTGTTACATCTGTCAAGTGCGCCTGCAAGCCGCTTGTCCATCTCCTTGACAAGTTTCTTAGCCGCAAGAAAATCTTCTTTTTTCAACACTGCGCTGTACATTTCTCTTGCTCTGTCCACAAGGTTATGTGCTTCATCCACAAGAAACACATAATCACCCTTCGCACCATTGCCAAAATACCGCTTAAGCGACGCATCCGGGTCAAATACATAATTATAATCACATATAATTCCATCACACCAGTACGAAACATCAAGCGACATCTCAAACGGGCAGACATTATGTCTGTTGGCATATTCCATGACATTATCTCTTCCGATAACCATCTGGCTCGTTATTATGTCGTACACAGCATCATTAATCCTGTCAAAATGCCCCTTGGCATAAGGACATGCCACGGGGTTGCAGTTGCGCTCATCAAGTGGACATATTTTGTCCTTTGCTGTAAGAGTAACAGTTCTCATATGAAGCCCGTTATCTCTTAATATAGCATAAGTATCCTCCGCAACAGTTCTCGTTATTGTCTTTGACGTCAGGTAAAATATCTTGTCTGACATCTGCTGTCCTAACGCCTGCACAGCCGGGAACACAGTAGACAACGTCTTTCCGACACCTGTAGGTGCCTGAATATATAGATTGGTATTATCTTCAATAGCCCTGTATACACTCACGCACAGATTCTTCTGCCCCTCCCTGTATTCATAAGGAAACTTAAGTTCTCTGATTGATTCCGTCCTTTTATGCCTCTCATCAAATGTATAATCAGTCCATCTCTTAAAGCCTGTAATCAGCTTATTAAACCACTCTTCAATTCTTTCAAATGTATATTCTTCCAGAAACTTGTTGATTGTCTCAGGCTCAGGAGTAACGTAAGTCATCTGGATTCCAATCTTTGACAGCTTCTTCTGGCTTGCATATATATAACCATATACCAGTGCCTGGGCTTTATGCACATAGACCGGTTCTTTCAGCAGAGAAACATCTGTCTGCATAGTCTTTATCTCATCAATTATTGCATCGCTCTCCGGCTCTTTATTGCCATCCTCGTCATAATTAATATCTGCAATAATACCGTCAGCCCTGCCTTCAACCTGTAGTACATACTCAATCCCTAAGTCAGATACAAGCGGTATCTCAATCTTTAAAGGCACTTCTGCATGATACATAGTTCCCATGCTGTGCTGGATTTTCCTGTGAATCCTTGCCCCCTCCTGCATGATTTTCACATCATTGCTGCCTGTATTCCTGTTGTCAATATCACCTTCTGCACACATGAATTCCACAAGATTTCTTACAGATATTCGAAAGCAGTTTCCATTTACAGAGTACATACTATCTCCATTCAATAATGTTCTTCAATATCATATATATAGGCATTGCCTGTCTTTCCGACTCTTTTAACCTGTTCCATGTAATTAAGCATTGCAAGTACACTGGCAGCAGTCTGCCTGTCAATATGCGCTGCATTTGCAAAATCCGCTGAAGTAAAGTTCTTCTCAAGTCCCTCTGGTACAAACTGCATATAATCCTGTGGACAGTCCAGTTCAACTATCTTTCTTATTCCAACAGGAATGCGGTCATAACGCACACTTCCGCGCTTCTTATCGTAACTCCAGCCATTAAGAAGCTTATATTCTTCCATATCAATCAGCAGCAATGTAACCTTAAGATTCTGATTCTTTAAAAATGCTTTAATCTTATACAGTTCAAACATCGCATCATACACAGAACATCGCTTCGGAGACTTTCTTCTAGAAGTAATGTCCCCTGTTTCCGGCTCAATCCAGCTTAAATACTTCTCATACGGCATCGGATATACAACCCTCACCTGATATTCATTCAGGAATACTGACAGTTTATCCCTTAACTTGTTAAGCTGCCTCGTCTGAATCTCAATTATCCCATGCTCGTTATATATATCTGCAAAATAACCATCTATTGCAACCTCATGATTATCCTCATCGGGTTCATAATACATTTTTAATACTGCATGCAACGTCTTTTCCGACAAAGTACCTATCCCCTTGTCATTATGGCTCTTACCGATTATCTTCTCTTTCGCCGCGTCAAAAGCCTGACTGTCTATATATTCAACTGGTTCTGCTGCAGATTTCTTTTTTGACATTGTGTACCTCGTATCAGATATATGTTATCATTGATAACAAGTATCTTACGAATACCTAAAAAAATCAAGGCATTTACCGATATAACCTATATAAATCCAATTAAGAACAGGAGAAAAACATGATATCAATAAGCATGTGCATGATTGTAAAAAATGAGCAGGACATTCTTGCAAGGTGTCTTGATTCATACGCAGGAACTTATGATGAATTGATTATTGTAGACACAGGCTCAACTGACAATACTAAAGAAATTGCCGCTCACTACACCGATAAAATATATGATTTTGAATGGATAAATGATTTTTCAGCCGCAAGAAATTTCGCATTTTCCAAAGCTGGATGTGACTACATATTCAGTGCTGACGCAGACGAAGTGCTTGATGATACCAACAACTACGCATTAAGAGAATTGAAACATATGCTTCTTCCAGAGATAGACATTGTCCAGATGTATTATGTCAATGCATCAGAATATAATTCTGTATACAATGCACACAAAGAACTACGCCCGAAGCTTTTCAAAAGACTCCGTCCATTCACATGGATTTCACCAATACATGAAACAGTACGGCTCACGCCAATCGTATATGACAGTGACATTGAAATTCTTCACATGCAGGCGGGCGACCATAGTAAAAGAGACTTTTCAACATATTTCAAAGCATTTGAAAAAGGAGTCCACATTGAAGATTATGTAGTTACCATGCTGTGTAAAGAACTTCTTATATCCGGTGAAGATTCCGACTTTATTGCTTTCAGGAATATATTTGAAAATGTTCTTTCCAAAGAAGGCAGAAGCAATGATTTAATGAAAGAAATCAACTGTATTCTTGCTAAGATATATATGGCAGACGGTGACATTGACGCATTCTTTAAGACCACTTTAAAAGCAGTTGCCGACAATCCTCCTGCTGAAATGTGTCTGATTCTAGGAACATTTTACATGAACCAGACAGACTATGAGGAAGCTGTGCTGTGGCTGTATAATGCTGCATTTGAGACAGAGAGCATACTTGATGTGGCAAGCAGCGGAAACAAGCCTTTATCTTTGCTTGGTAAATGTTATGAAGAACTTGCCGCAGCAACAGACGACCCATACGAGGCTGCCCAATATAACGAAATGTCAGCCGACTATTATAGTCAGGCAGAAAATTGGAAGCTTCCGGAAGAATAAGAAAAAGCCTTAGGAAAATGTAATCTGAGCATCACATTTTCACTAAGGCTTTTTAATTATTTACTTATCATCATCAACATCAAAGAGCTTCAACTCTTCTACATCATTCTTACCTGACTTATCATCTCCATAAGAGACTGTGTCAGTTGATGTATCAAGTTCCGCGTAGCTGTCATCTTCGTCTGATTCGTACCCTTCAATTACTTTTTCAGTGTATTCATCAAGGTCAACACCATCCTTTGACGCCATGTTAAACACCTTCTTCACTTTCGCAAGCTTAGAGCAAAGAACAATAGTAATCACTATAAATACCGCTATTATCAGTCCAAGTATTAATACTATCATCAGCCAGAATCTGCTGTTTCCTGATGTTTTTCCATTATCAGCCTTAACATCAGCATTAGCAGTGTCAGATTTCACAACAGAATACGCCTGAATCGAGCCATCACTTACCCTGTATCTGAACCATCCCTTCTCTCCAAGAGAACTTACTCCATAGAACAGGCAGTACTGTCTGTCAGCGTCCATAAGTACCTGCACTTCTTTACCATTCATGGTAAACCTTGTAAGTGCATAACCTGCCGGCTTCTCTAACGAGTTCGTTATAGGCAGAACAACATATGTTATCTCTGGTTCTGCAACAGTATTGTATGGTGAAAATGTTTTCGCAGTCTCATCATAGATGTAGAACCCGCCTTTTCCATCTTCACTTTCAAGATACATAAGGATAAGACCTGTCTTTATGCCTTTAACCGCATTTATCTTCTGACCATTATAATCATAGTCAATCTCCTGATATCCATCTGGAATTGTGATTCCTGAATAATCCTTTACAACAGAATACTTCCTGCCATCTATCGTCACAGTTCCATCATTATTAACCGCCTGTGATGCATCTTCTGTAACAGCTTCTGTCTTTGACTCAGCCTCTGTTGTTGCTTCCTGACCATCCTCAAGTCTTGTTGTATATATTATATATTTATTAACTGAACCATCTTTCGCAGTAACAGTAATTGTTGTTGTATTACTTCCCGGGTCCATTCTTCTGCCACTTATGCTTACCTCAGCAGCATTATCATTAGCTACAGCACTTACAACAAGCTCTGTGACATCAGCATCAACAGTTGCATTGTAAGTTGTCCTGTCTGGTGAAAATGCTGGTGAAAGCGTTCCCGGACTTATCTGCAGGGACTTAAGCGTGTTGTCTGATGAGTAGCTGGCTGGAGCTTTTACAGTGACAGTTCCCGAAGATGTTGTTAATGACATAAAATCTTCATCTGCCGAACCTGTGTATGATGTTGATTTATTAACTGAAATCGTTGCTGTTCCTGGATTAATGGCTTTGAATACAACTTTAAAGGAAGTTTCATCAGACGATAACAATCTACCTGTTCCACCACCTTCAGTATTAAATCCATTTACATACTGTAATATACTTGCATCATAGTCTATCCATATATCACACAGTTCTATCTTTACATCAGATGATGCTGTTATTGTTATTGTTACCTCATCACCAACATTGGCACTGGCAGAACTTATAGAAACATGTGCTGTCTGTGCTGCTTTTACATTAGTCAGACCAGAAAACATTAATATGCCCATCAACATTGCCATTACTAATGCAGTTATTCTTTTTATGTTATTCATAGTATTCTCCAATATAATTACTGTACAATATATCTGATATCAAGAACATGTCTCTTAACATACAACATATCTATACTGCTGACTGTACCATCATGATTAGCATCAGCGGCTTTATAATAAGCACTTGTAAGAATTCTAATATCAAGAACATGTCTCTTAATATATAACATATCAATACTTGTTATCTTACCATCTCCGTTAGCATCTCCGTATATAACAACTGCGTATGATGCATACTCATCTCCATCTGAAGTATATACAACAAATCTGTCTCCGGTTGCTATTATTTCAGATGTTTTCTCTGCTGAATCTGAGCCATATATCTTTCCATAACATCCATTCTTGAATGAAATACTGCTTATAACATCATCAGCTGTGCTTTCAACCTCAAATCCTGATATAAATCTTCCTTCTTCATCTATATCATAGCTTGTATCAAAGCCATTCTCTTCTGATGGATCAGGGTCTGGAACCGGATCAGGATCTGGTATTGGATCAGCTTCTTTTCTTACGATATTGATTACATAGTCCTGATTTTCTCCATTCTCTGCTGTAACAGTAACAACTATTCTGTTGTTACCTACAGATAATGAGTACTCTCCAAAGCCTTCTACTTCAGCACTATCAGCTAACTTATCACCTGATACATATACACTTGTAACATCATTATCAACAATTAGATCATATGATGTCGTGTATAATGAAAATGATGGTGTTAATGAATATCCATCAACATACAGATCCTTAAGTCTGTTATTAGGACTTCCATCTCCTGTAGGAATTGCACATACCTCATCTGGCATATTATCATATACAGGAATTATAAACTTAAATGATGTGTTATTAAGTGTTGTTTCACTATATGCTCTCTTGCTTGTCTTTGCCTCTGATCTTGGTGCAAAAACATTAGTCATATACTGATGCGAATAATTAACCACATCAAACTTTTCATAATATATAGTATCCTGACCTTTATTTATGTACCATTTACCAAGATTAATTGCTCCACCTACTACCGCTTTATATCTTGTATTCCAAGGTCTTAATGTACTAGAATCAGATCCCTTTGCATATCTTAATCCATTCTGTACAGCAGTATAACCACCTGACGCATATGCATTCTGACTGTAATAATTATAATAGCCTACATATCCGCTTACATTTCCTGATATCTGTCTTCCCGTTCCATTATATCCCTGTTCCTGAATTATTCTCGTAGCAAGATGATATGGGCTAACCTGAGACATTTCTCCTGCTTTCATCAAAAGTGAAGGATAAGTATAACCGTCAAGATCATGACTTGAACCGTCCATGAACGAACCACTTATTATACTCTCAACTCCACTCATATTCTGAACAGATGAATCATATGACAGTGCCTCAAACATAAATATATATGTATCATCAAGGAAATTTCTTGGATCAAGTACATACTGCACCAACTCACTTGAAGCTTGTACATATCCACCACTGTCAAAAGAATACCACTCACCGGTTTCCCAGTTATAGCAGCCATCTGCTGTAGATTTCCATGAACTTATATTATCCTTATGAACAAGGCTTCTAGTTTTCACATTCTGCTTCTCAACCATTGTGTTCCAGTCAGTCCCATTATGGTCCGCCACAAACACCCAGTTAGGATACTGCGCATGAAGCTGTCTTAACCCATCCTTATAACTATCCGGGAACCCCTGCGAATCAAGGTACTCCTCGAAATCTGCATCCGGCTTATAATCATTTCTCTTATCAACAGTTACATATTCAGAAGTAACGTAACCTCTGTAATAATCACCGTTAAGATAGAATCCTATTCCATACCATAATCCTGAACTTGTGTCGACCTCTTCGTATATATCAAACTTAAAGCCACCATCAACCTTGGTAATGACTGAACCACTGACTGGTGATGTCCTTATACGAAGATCTGTAACATCATAATTAACATGTCCCTGACCAATGGACTCTTCCGCCTTAGTATTAAGCACAGAAGTAACCGTAAGGCATGTCAGCACAAGCATACATAACATGACACCAATTGCGGCTATTCTTTTTGCACTACATTTGTATCCTGATTTCATGTAATCACCTGACTCCTGAACGTATCGTATTAACTAGTTTCTTCCAAATTCTGAAAGCTTCAAGCCTTCATTTCTCTCAAGTACCATATTAACAGACCAGCTATTGGCAAATACCAGAAGCGGATTGCCCTTAAGGTCTTTTATCTTCTTCATATCTGATGTACCAACAATTCTGTTCACATCAATTTCCTCAGGATTCTCAATCCAGCGGATATGCTCGTATGGAAGCGGCTCAAGTCTGATATCAACACCGTATTCATTCTTAAGACGGTATTCGAGAACTTCAAACTGAAGGACACCAACAACGCCCACGATAATCTCTTCCATTCCTGTATTGAACTCCTGGAATATCTGAATCGCACCTTCCTGTGCAATCTGGTTGATACCCTTAATGAACTGTTTTCTCTTCATAGTATCAATCTGTCTTACTCTTGCAAAATGTTCTGGTGCAAATGTAGGTATACCCTCAAATGCAAATTTCTTGTTAGATTTGCAGATAGTATCACCGATAGAGAATATTCCCGGATCAAATACACCGATAATATCTCCTGCATATGCCTCATCAACAATATGCCTCTCCTCCGCCATCATCTGCTGAGGCTGGCTGAGTCTTATCTTCTTGCCACCCTGTACATGGTTAGCTTCCATTCCGGCTTCAAACTTACCTGAACATATTCTCATGAAAGCAATTCTATCCCTGTGTGCTTTATTCATATTAGCCTGAATCTTGAATACAAATGCTGAGAATTCCTCAGTAAATGGATCAATAACTCCCTGGTCAGACTTTCTTGGAAGCGGAGAAGTTGTCATTGATAAGAAATGCTCAAGGAAAGTCTGTACACCAAAGTTAGTAAGCGCTGAACCGAAGAATACCGGTGTAAGGTCACCAGCACTTACCATTTCCTGGTCAAACTCTGCACTCGCTCCGTCTAACAGTTCGATATCTTCCTGAAGCTTGTCGTAGAAGGCATCACCAATTCTGTCCTTAAGAACAGCCTCATCTGATGCGTCAACAATCTCAGTATCAACTTCCTTCTGACCATTCATGGCTGCCTTGAATAAAGAAACATTTTTCTCTTTACGGTCATATACGCCCTTGAATTCCTTACCGCAGCCGATAGGCCAGTTAATTGGGCATGTAGCAATTCCAAGTACGCTCTCAATCTCATCAAGAAGTTCAAATGGGTCATTAGCCTCTCTATCCATCTTATTGATAAATGTAAATATAGGAATGTGTCTCATAACACATACTTTAAAAAGCTTGATAGTCTGTTTCTCAACACCCTTAGAAGCGTCAATAACCATGACCGCGGAATCTGCTGCCATAAGAGTTCTATAAGTATCCTCGGAGAAATCCTCATGTCCCGGAGTATCAAGGATATTAATACAGTAGCCTTCGTAGTTAAACTGAAGAACTGAAGAAGTTACCGAAATACCTCTTTCCTTCTCAATCTCCATCCAGTCAGAAACCGCATGCTTGGCAGTCTTCTTACCCTTTACAGAACCTGCAAGGTTAATAGCTCCTCCATAAAGCAGGAACTTCTCTGTTAATGTTGTCTTACCAGCATCTGGGTGAGAGATAATGGCAAATGTCCTTCTTTTCTTAATTTCACTTTCTAAACTCACTGTTTTACTCCTTTATAAACATAATACATAAATAATTCATACCCGTTCCGGCATACACATAATATAAGCCTGTGACGCAGTCTACGGCTTCACAGGCTTACTCTAATCAATAGTCTTCGAATTATTCACGGTTAAGACCGAACTTGTATGAAACCTCAGACTTGTCATCAATTCTTCTGAAAATGTTGACTACTCTGTCCATAACCGGTTCGAAATCTTCCTCATTCTCAACCTCAACAGTAACAACCTGTCCGTCTTCCTTAATAACTGCATCCTTAACAAGTGCTAATGCCTTGATATCTTCCTCAGTCTTGGCAACCTGCTCAGGTGTTGTTAACATCTTTGATTTACTCTTATACTTAACAGCGTATGTTCTTGTCATCATATCCTCCTATTGGCTTTTCGTAGCAATATAATCTCATATGTCATTCTATTATATAACATGTTTTGGGATTATGCAATGGGGTTTAGTGCGCATGGTAATTGTTTTATCTTGATTCCAGCATCAAATATGATCTTACTTACATGAAAATATAATGTTTTATCAGCATCACCAATAAGGCTGCTACTCCTTTTCTCAAAAACAACATGTACCTATACAATCCTTGAAGCTTTCTTCATCTATGAATCAATCTCTACACTCTTGCATTAACTATATAAATAAGCTACCATATCCAAAGCATTTTTACAACATAATGTTATTTATGAAATACAATATAGATTGAAGAATCGAGGTATACCCTATGTGGTACATAGCACACACAACTGCCGGCAGAGAGCTAGATGCCGTTGATAAATGCCGCAAATCCATTCCAGAAGATATAGCAGCAAGAGTATTCTCTCCTATCTGGCAGCACGCCAAGAAATATGAAGGTTCCTGGCATCTTGACAATGACATTCTATTTGCAGGATACATATTTATAGAGAGCGATTCAGATTCCAAGACTCTTGAAAAACTTCTCTGGCGTATACCTAATGTAGTTTCTCCTGTCCGCATAGGTGGGGATTTCAATGCCCTTAACAAGGAAGAAGAACAATATCTTCGTCAGCTTATGGACGAGTATAACTATATTGCTATGTCATATGGATATATTGTAGATAACCAATTAATGATATATAAAGGGCCTCTTAGCGGAAGGTCTGATATGGTTAAGAAGATTGACAGACATAAGAGAATTGCTGATGTAGAAGTATATCTGTGGCATCAACCTAAGCGTGTTCGTGTCGGACTAGAAATAATAGATAAAATCACTGCACAGGAATATGCAAAAATCAAATTACAATAACTGGAGATTTCCCATGAATAATAAAATCACTAATACAGATATTAATGAATTCGAAGAATTTCTTATAAATAAAAACAAGAGCAGAACAACTCTTGATAAATATATGCGGGATATACGAAGATTTCAAATCTTTCTTTCTGATAACAGTTACCCAATATCTCAGGATACTGCAGATAAATATATTGAGATTCTTAAAAATGCTGATTACAGTATAAGCAGTATAAATACAATTATATCATGTATAAACACATTTTGTAATTTTATAGGAAGAAATGATATTCACTGCGTTAATCTTAAGAAATCTAAGACTGAATCAACAGTTTCTGACTTACTTACAGTTGATGAATATAACCAACTCCTTAAAACCGCTATAAACAATAACGATTATAGAATAGCTATGTTAATTCAAGTCCTTGGAAATACAGATATAAGATTAAACGAATTGCAATACCTTACTACACACTCTTTAGAAATGGGAAAAATTACTGTTATACGTAACAGCAAAGAATATAACATCAGAATTCCAAATGATTTATTGTATGGCTTATATGAATATATAGACCATGAAGCAATAATAAATGGGGTGATTTTCTGTACTAGAAAAGGCACCCCTCTTGAAAGATCTAATATATGGAGATTGATTAAGAAACTGGCTGTTGATGCTGGGATTAATCCGGATAAAGTTTATCCGCAGAATCTGAAGCAGCAGCTTGGGAAGAAATATTATAGTATAAAATAATAATCTACTTCATACTCTTCTCTTAATCTATCAATCAACTCAAATGTAAAAAACTCTGTACCTCTGTCAGGTATCAGTTCCAGTCTTGCAATGGTTTCTTCTTAATATGGCTTTATCATTCAAATCAATCGGCACAAATATGCGTATATTATCCTGTTCATTCTCACAGTCTTTATATTCAGGATAATCAAGCAATGATTTATCTGCTAGTTATGGTTCATTATATAAATCAACTTTGTATCATTAGGTATTGGATACGGATCTATTCTATGATGCTCCATCTATATTCTCCTTGTCAAATATTTCTACAATAATTACAGTCACAAGCCATGTAAATTTTTCCAAGCCTCTATCAATTCATCTCTGTTATCTTTATACCATTCTTCAATTTCTTAAATCATTGATGTTGACCATTTTTTATTACCATCTTTATATAACTTTCCGTCGCTTAATCGGAAAACAGCCTCATATTCATTATGTAACACATGAATTTCAATGAAATCTATTTAATATATCTAACAATCTATATTTATTTTGTTCTGATATATTATCTTCTACAATATATATCAATCTCTTATACTTGAACATTGTTTTCACATAATGATTCTATTTATACTCCTCACATCTCAGAAAAGAAATCACTACTATAATAAACTACATTCATTCAAATCTCCTTCTTGCACCATTCTACTGTCTCTGCAATTCCCTCTGAAAACTTATAATCCGGTGCAAATCCTGTATCTTTAACTAAATCCTGTATATCTGCACACAAGTACATAACCTGGCGTGGACCATAGGCAACTTCTCCAAAACCAATCTCTGCTTCCGGATTAACCGCATTTCTTATATCCTCGATATAATCCTTAAGCGGTCTTGCCTCTCCCCCACCAATACAGTAAACCTTGCCATTAATACCTTTTTCTCCTAGTAAATAAAATGCCTTCCCCGCGTCCTTGGAGTACAGATAATCCCACATCTGCTCTCCCTTTGTACATGATGGCTTCTCTCCTATTAACAGCTTTCCTATTGTAGACATAACCATCGTCGCACTTCCGTCATATGGACCATATACACTAAGTATTCTTGTCCATATATGTCTGATCCCCAACTTTTCACACTGGATTCTTGTCATCTGTCCTGCACACAGCTTTGCCATTCCATAGCCATTCTCTGGAAATGCAGGAACCTGCGAATTAAGCTTTCCTTCAACTCTTCCATATTCCGCCTGTGAACCAGCCCCTATGAATGCACTGCAACCCATAACAGCCGCTGCATTTACAGCGTCCAGTGCATACTTCACATTCATATTCTGTATATACATATCATTGCGGCAGTCGCCAAATGTTCCATCCCACCCAAAGTGATAGAACACATCAGGCTTAATTCCTGTCGCCTGCACAAGCTGTGGCAGTTTATCAAGCTCACTAAGATCACATTCAACCTTCTTAAGTGAATGTGATTCCTTAATTCTGTAAGAACGCTTTGAATCCTTTCTTACAACTGCTATAACCTTAACATTATTCTTCATAAGAGCATCTATAAGACCTAAGCCTACCGCTCCTGTACATCCTGTTACAACTGCTGCCTGCATTGTGCCTCCTGTTGTTTTACTACTACTCTTCGTCCATTAATGGAATAAACATCTGTTTCTTTAATTCTTCTCTTGGAAGGAACGGTGCTAAATCCTCCAGTGGAGGGCTTACAAGTGTACCGTCATCTAATCTCTTGGTACTGCTCTTAGGCTCCCATACCTGCTTAGTATCTGTAAATATCTCACAGAATACAGGTCCGTCTTCCTTTAACACCTCATCTACAGTCTTCTTCATCTCTTCATTAGATGAAGCACTGTAATACTTATATCCAAAGGCCTCTGCAATCTTCTTGAATTCAGGGAATGAGAGGTCTCCTGATTCTGGTCCAATTCCAATCTTGCAATGCTCCTTAAACAGATTATTCTGTGTAAGTCTTATTGAATGATATCCGTTATTGTTGATAAGGAATATCTTGATTGGAAGCTTATTAGTAAGTATTGTCTGTAGTTCCTGAAGGTTCATCATTATACTTCCGTCACCCTCAAGACATATTGTATTTCTTCTTCCGCCGCCGATACAAGTTCCAATCGCTGCAGGAAGTCCATATCCCATGCTTGCTATGGCACTGTTATTAGCCATACGGCTTCCCTTCTGGATTACATATGCCTGATTACCTACAACACAGCATGCACCGTTAGACACTGCCGTAAGACTGTTCTCTGGAAGTCTGCTGCTTAAGTATCTTACAAATGCGTATACATTTGCAGTGCTTCCATTCTCCTCCCACTGTCTTGGCTGTACTGCCGGATATTCCTTTTTCCATCTCTGTGTTGTTGCAAGCCACTCTCCACCTGCTGATACAGGTGCAATAGCTGCCGCCTGCTTATCAAGCTTTGTAAGAAAATCTTTAGCGTCTGCCCATACAGGCATCTCAACATGGATAGTAGGCTTCTTTAACTCAGCCTTATCAACATCAACCATTATGACCTCTGCTGCTCTCGCCCATGTTTTCCAGTTATATCCAGTCTGTCTGATAGATATTCTTGTACCTACAGCAAGTATTAAATCGGCATTCTGAATAGCCCAGTTACCTGGTCTGTCGCCCATATTACCTGCTCTTCCACAATACAGAGGATTATCATCTTCTATTAGATCCACTGCATTCCAGTATGTAACGATAGGCATATTAAGCTTTTCTGAAACTGATCTGAACACATCATAAGCACCTGAAAGTCTTATTCCATAACCTGCATGGAATACTGGTCTTTTGGCATTCTTAATCTTTTCAAGTACAGTTCTTACAACATCTTCACTTACCTGTGGCGGAAGCTTTGCATCATCCTCTGCCGGATTATATCCTTCAAGCTCATCAGTCTCAATATATCCGCCCTGAAAATTAACAGGAATATCAATCCATACTGGACCCGGTCTGCCTGTTGTTGCCAGATGCCATGCCTTTTCAAGTGCATAACGGATATCCTTAGGGTCTTCTATCATAGTTGCATACTTTGTCATATTAGACACAGACTTAACTATATCGTATTCCTGATCTCCCATTGCACGAAGCGGTGTCTCTGTAAACTGAAGTGCATATCTTGAGGTTGTGTCGTAACGAACCTGTCCACTTATAATAAACATAGGGATAGAATCAAGCCACCCTCCTACTACACCCGTAAGTGCATTGGTCCCTCCAGGTCCAGTTGTAACACATACAGCGGCAATTCTGTTATCAATTCTTGCATACGCTTCGGCAGCTATGGCACACGCCTGCTCATGATGATTGTATGTTACCTTAAGCTTTTCATTATGTCCCAATGCATCGTTAAGATGCATTGCACCACCTCCAACTACAGAAAATACATCTGTAACGCCATGTTCCACAAGGAAATTGGCAACATAATCTGCTAAACGAATTCTCATAAACTGCCCTCCACATATACCGGTTAATTACTGATTAACAGCTTCCTTAATAGTCTTAGCCATATAATCAATCATCTCATCTGTCATTCCTGGATATACTCCTACCCAGAATGTATCTCTCATAATTCTGTCTGTTGTATCAAGTCCGCCTACTACTCTGTAGCCTTCTCCTGTTGCTCTCATCTCATCAAAGCATGGGTGCTTTATAAGATTTCCCGCAAAAAGATTTCTTGTCTGTACTCCATGGCTCTCTACATACTCAACTACTGCCTTTCTGTCAATTCCTTCCTTTACTGTTATAAGGAATCCGAACCAGCTTGGTCTTGAGTTCTCACATGGTACAGGAAGAATTACCTTATCCTCTATATCTGCAAGTGCTGCTCTTAATCTGTCGAAATTATGTCTTCTTTTCTCAACAAATGATGGGAACTTCTCAAGCTGTGCACAGCCTACCGCTGCCTGCATATCTGTTGCTTTAAGATTATATCCAAAATGTGAATATACATACTTGTGGTCATATCCTAATGGAAGCTCTCCGTACTGCTTGTCAAATCTGTGTCCACAGAGGTTGTCCTTTCCTGATGGGCATACACAGTCACGTCCCCAGTCTCTGAATGAACGGATACACTTATTAAGAAGTGCATTATTAGTATATACTGCTCCTCCTTCACCCATTGTCATATGATGTGGTGGGTAGAAGCTGCTTGTTCCAATATCTCCGATAGTTCCTGTGAACTTTTCTTCTCCATTGATTGTGTACTTAGAACCAAGTGCGTCACAGTTATCTTCTACAAGCCAGAGATTGTGCTTGTCACAAAATGCCTTTACTGCTGAAAGGTCAAATGGATTACCAAGTGTATGTGCAATCATAACAGCCTTAGTTTTGTCTGAAAGTGCATCTTCAAGCTTTGTAACATCAATGTTGTACTGTGGAATAGTAACATCAACAAATACAGGTACTGCACCATACTGGATAGCCGGTGTTATTGTTGTAGGGAAACCTGCTGCAACTGTGATAATCTCATCACCTCTCCTGATTCTTCTGTCTCCGAGAAGTGGTGATGTAAGTGCCATAAATGCATTAAGGTTGGCAGATGAACCAGAGTTTACTACTGATACATACTTTACTCCGAGATATTCTCCAAGCTTCTTCTCAAATTCATCTGTATAACGGCCTGCTGTAAGCCAGAATTCAAGTGCTGAATCAACAAGATTCATCATTTCCTTGCTGTCATATACTCTGCTCGCATAAGAAATTCTGTCACCTTCCTTATACTGCTTCTGGTTATGGTACTTCTTGCAGTATTCATCTACAATACCAAGAATCTCCTGTCTTGCTTCTAATTCATTCTTATTGTCAAACATATCATATCCTCTTTCTTATTTTATTAACTCTGCCCTACTCAGTAAAGAATTCTTCAATCTCTTTATCCATACATGCAACGGCATCTCCGCCTGCTGCATATACCTTTGACCATTCAACACTCTTCTCAATTGCTGTATCAAAGTTCCATCTGGGCTTCCAGCCAAATGTTGTCTTTAACTTTGAGCAGTCTAACTTTAAGAAGTTGGCTTCGTGAGGTCCTCCGTCATATTTATTAATCCATGAAAGACCTTCTCCCCACTTGTTACAGAATGTATTAACAAGTGTCCCTGTTGTAATGCAGTCGCTCTCATCTGGTCCTACATTATAGAAGCCTGCATACTTCTTATCACTGTACTGCTCCTTTGCAATCATAAGATAAGCTGCAAGCGGCTCAAGTACATGCTGGTATGGTCTTGTTGAATGTGGATTACGCACAATTATATCTTCCTTCTTAACTGCAGCTCTTACACAGTCAGGAACGATTCTGTCATTGGCGAAATCTCCTCCGCCTATAACATTACCGGCTCTTGCTGTTGAAACTGCAACCTCCATATCATTGAAAAATGAATTGATATAGCTGTGTGTTACAAGCTCTGAACATGATTTGCTGTTAGAGTATGGGTCATATCCGTCAAGAGGCTCATTCTCTCTGTATCCCCATGCCCACTCATTATTATGGTAAACCTTGTCTGTTGTTACATTTAAAAATGATTTTACACACGGGTTAAGTCTTACACATTCACAGATATTAACTGTTCCCATAACATTAGTTTCATAAGTATATACAGGGTCTTTGTATGATTCCCTTACGATAGGCTGTGCTGCAAGATGAAGCACTATCTCAGGCTGTGTCTCTTCAAACACCTTCTTAAGATGCTCAAGATCTCTTATATCACCTATTACAGAATTCATCTTATCCTCTACATCTATCATTGAAAAAAGGTTAGGCTCAGTAGGTGGAACAAGTGAATAACCTGTCACTTCTGCTCCTGCTTTAAAAAGGATTCTGCAAAGCCATGAGCCTTTGAATCCTGTATGTCCTGTAACAAGAACCTTCTTTCCTTTATAAAAACTTAAATCCATCTTAATCCTCCCGGCTTAGTCCCATTTCTTCCAAGGAGCTGTTCCAGTTGCAAGATACTTCTCGAGCATATCCATCTCTCTCTTGGTATCCATGCACTGCCAAAAGCCCTTATGCATATAGGACATTAACTGACCTTCCTTTGCAAGTTTTTCTAGTGGTTCTCTCTCAAATACAGTGTCATCACCATCAATATAGTCAAATATTTCAGGATTAAGCACCATATAACCTGCATTGATAGGTGCACCGTCTGTATGACTCTTCTCTCTGAATGACTTAACAGCGTTGTCTCCTCCGATATCAAGTACACCCTTCTGCTGTTCAAGCATTACGGCTGTAAGAGTAGCAATCTTGCCATGCTCCTTATGGAACTCAACAAGCTTGTTCATGTCTACATCACAGACACCGTCTCCATATGTCATAAGGAATGGCTCGTCCCCTACATATTTCTGGATACGCTTGATTCGTCCTCCAGTCATTGTATTAAGACCTGTATCAACTACAGTAACCTTCCATGGCTCACAATGCTGCTCGTGAATAATCATATCGTTAGAGCCTTTTGTGAAGTCAAATGTAATATCACTGTTATGAAGAAAATAATCCGCAAACCATTCTTTAATTACATACTGCTTATATCCTGCACATATAATAAACTCATCAAAACCATAATAAGCATATTCCTTCATAATATGCCAGAGAATTGGCTTTCCTCCTATCTCTATCATTGGCTTTGGCTTAAACTGACTTTCTTCACTTATTCTTGTTCCGAAACCTCCAGCCAGTAAAACAACTTTCATTGATAATACTCTCTTTCTCTCAAATATCAGATTATAATTTCACAATTAATCTTATGTTACAATTTACCATTCGTCATTTTAACATTATCGACTATTTTCGTCAACTTTTTATACATAAAAAATAAGCAATAGCCATCGCAAACTGACTATTGCTTATTTTAATTTCTTATTCAATTTTAAACATATGGATATTTTTTGTGCTTATACAATAATCACAACATGATATATTATATTACCATTTTTATACTATTAGTTAATACAGAATTTGGCATTCTCATCACTGTTAACACATTTTCTTTTCCTTTTACAACACCGTTAACAATATTATACTTTATTCCATTCTGAATATATGTTCCAGTATAATTAAATTTTACTAAACCATTTTCAAGATAAAACATTCCATTTTCATTGCTTGCAACGCCATTGTATTTAAAGTTAACTTTTCCGTTCTCTATTCTCCACCAGCCATTTGCATTCTGTCTGATTCCTGTATAGTCATATCTTATATAACCACCTTTTACATATACCCAGTCTGAGCCATCCTGAATTACATTTGTATATCCGAAATTTACCTTTCCATTTTCGAGATAAAATCTTCCGTTTTCATTTGTCGCAAACCCTGTGTAATTGCTTTGCACATGACCATTCTTTACATATACCCAGTCTGCTCCATCCTGAATTAAATTCGTATATTCAAAATTAACTTTTCCGTTCTGGATATAAAATCTTCCATTCTCATTATCTGCTAATCCTGTGAAGTTAAAATTAACTTTTCCGTCCTCTATCCTCCACCAGCCGTTTGAGTTCTGTCTGATTCCTGTATAGTCATATCTTATCTTTCCATTTTCTACATATACCCAGTCTGCTCCATCCTGTTCTACACTTGTATATGTTGTGTCAACTTTACCATTCTTTACATACATTCTTTCATTGTCACAGTCTGCAAATCCTGTAAAGCTTGTATCTACCACATCATCTGCATAATAATAGTAATTTCCATCTTCCGCCTTACTAAGACCATTCTTCTTTTCAACTGGATCTGGTGTTGGTATTGTCTTCTCTGGTGTGTAAATTATATAGAAAAGACTCATTGTATCTCCCTTTGTTATCTCTACACTTCCAGCTACAACATCAACTGTTACTATGCAATTAGAATCTGATGCGTTCTTTTTTCCGTTAATCTTTACATTCTTACCACTTTCTCCAAATACAAGTGTAAGCTTTCCAGCAGATGGCGCTGTGAACTTAATGCTTGTTGATGACTCCATCTTAAGGCACTGTGTAAGTGTAAGTCCATTATACGTTACTGTTCCCTTGTTTGATGCAAGATTACCAGAAATCACAAAGAATGAACTATTTGCATCTGATGTTGTAAAATTATGTACCTTAGAATCTCCTGTTGGTACTTCTGGTGTCTCTGTTCCACCTGTTGAACCCTTCTTTGGAATAGATGCTGTTTCTTCAGCCCCGCATACTGTACAAGAATGACTCTTAAGCCCTTCTTCTGTCTCTGTTGCTTCTTTAACTACTTTCCATTCACCATATGTATGAGCTTTCTTAGGAATCACTTCTGTATAAGTCTTCTTATCACAAGTTCCATTAGTAGCTATACATGTGTATGTAACTTCCCCTTCTTCTGTACATGTAGCTTCTCTTGTTACTTTTGATACATAATTATGATAATGTGCATTAGAATCAGCCGCATTAATTTTAATTGAATTAATAGTCATTTCCTTAAATGTGCCTGCTGCCGGATTAACTCCATTACCACCTGACTGAATATTATATGGCATAACCATATACGTTCCAGCTGGAAGACCTGTAACAGTACCACTTCCTACCTGGAAACACTCACCTGCCTCATTAACAAGACAGCCTGTTGTAGTTAAATCTTCCGATGCAAATGATACAGTAACATCTACTGTTCCACCTACCGTGAATGCATATACAGTCTTGCTAAGCTTTCCTGGCGCTGCTGTATATGGATAATCAGATATATTAATTGGTGTTACACCAGGTGCACAATATGATAACAATGAACACTCTGAAGCAGTAACATTCTCTAGTTTCTTAACTGTCTCTGGCATGCAGCCATTGTATGCTTTAAGAACCTTGGCTGCATCTGTAACACTTGTCTGTAACTGATAAGTTCCACTAGGAATATATGAAAGTGCTGCATCTGTATCAAAATTCTCATACTTGTTGCCAGATTTAACTTTAGTTGACTTATCTGTAACAACCGTTCCTGTCATTGCTCCAATACAAGATGAAAATGAATCATTATAGCTTTTAATTGCTCCTGATCTTACATCCATAGGATTCTTTGTCATAAAAAACAAATTGTACTCTGAATATATGTAAGCATTGGCTCTTGTATTCATTGCATAATCTGTTGTTCCTATAAACTGGTTATTGTAGAAATGCATATTAGCCTGGCGTCCAAGAGGCTGTCTTGCTTTACATCCCTTCCAGATATTATGATGATATGTAAGATTATACTGTAACGATGTATCTGATGAACCAACAAGGTTAGTCTTATGACATCCTTCAAAGTAGTTATATGAAACTGTTAAATATTCACCACGCTTGAAATCACATGATCCATCACCTTCAGCCTTATCTGATTCTGCAGGTCCTGTTATAGAAGGGCTGTAAAACTCATTGTTGTGGATCCAGCATCTTTCAACTGGAGCTGTTATAACAGAGCCTTCCTGAACACCTTCCATACCAATAGCATCTTCTGGCTGATTCATAAATGTAAGATTACGAACCTCAAAGTTCTTTCCTAATCCAGCTGCTGTTGTTGATGTCTCAGACATAAAATGAATTCCCCATCCATCCATAGCTGCATCTGTACCAACACCTTCAATTGTTACATCCTTTGCTGACTTCATACGTGCCATATGACCGTTGTCGCCAACACTTCCGCCATAATCATTAGAATCATAATCTGTAAGGCCATCAATAAGGCCTGCATTAGCTGCTGCCCATGTTCCTGTCTTATAAAGACCAGATTCTGATACTGCTCCGACCATACGAATTACTAATGGTATATTATTCTCAGCAAGTAACTGGAGAATACCCTGATTAGTATTACCCTTGCCGTAATATGTCTTTCCTTTCGATACCTTCTTACACTCTGTCTCATGACCTGCTTCACCACATGCCTTACCGACTGAGTTAAGAATATTACCAATGCCTGAAACTGTTACTCCACCATAAGAAAGTGTAACTGTATTCTTGTTTTCATCTGTTACATAAAGAACAATTGCGTTATCCTTTAATGTACCATCATCATTATAAGCACCTACACCATCAGTATAATTGTAATGCGCATATCCCGATCTATCCTGTGCATTAACCTCAATTCCTGACTGTGTATATGTACCTGTCTTAGTAGTAACATTAAGAGTATATGTACCTGGCTTTAACCCCATTACATCAACTCTTGCTCCGTCAGCTGTATCTCTGACAAGATACTCAAAGTCCTCTCCTGTAAGAGAACCACTAACTGGACCTGAATATGATACTGCAGTAACATCGGCATCCTTAACACCTTTGATAGTTGCATACATCATTTCATTCCATCCACCATAAGTAGTAAAACCTGATGCAGATGCTGCATAAGTCATACTTGGTGCTACTATTGCAAGATTACTTACGACTAATAATCCAGCAACAACTTTTGCAAAAACTTTTCTGATTCTTTGCATGACATTTTCCTCTCCTTTTTCCAAATATGCATACAATTGTGAATTATGAATAATCAAAATTCAAAATTTAAATCAATATTACCATTTTTGCACAAATTGTTCAAGCTTCATTCACAAAAAATTCATATTTTAATAAAATTCCTACATAGAGATATTTATATTACCTACAACTAAAAAGGGGCTTTCATACCTCAACGATTTTCAATCGTTAAAGCGACAGCCCCTTTTTAGCAAAACATTATATTATTTCAATAGATAATTCTTTTTTTAATTTTTTTATTTCTAATTTTACTCCTAGATTAATCTGTTCTGCTATATCTTCTTCTAAAACAAACATTAAATCATCAGAAATATAATTATCATCGTGCTTATGTAAATAGCCATCCATTCCTATAATCTTAACACTGTTAACATCACACATAGATAAAAGCTTAAGAAACATCAAACCTGAATTATCTTTTACATATTCTGTCTTATTTAATAAAGACGAATAATTAATTTTTGCAAATACATTACCTGATGGAACATTAGATGATGCAATAACTTTTTTATACAAATCTTTTCTAATCTCTTTCATTCGACGACTATTTCCCACAAATAAATAATCCACGGGATGCAATTTATATTCAAAATTTATTGATACAAGCACATAATCTTCCAGATTTAATGATGCTAATTTATTATAATGTGTTTCAGATGTTTTACCAGGACATATCATAATAACATTTTTGCCTTTAAATATGTTTTTAACCTTGTTAAAATCATCTATTATGCTGTCTTTTGATTCGAAATACGATAAATATAATTGTTCAATATATTCTTTATCAAAATCAACTTTCTTTTCATTATCTAACATATCAAAAATATCATCAATCTCATCAATAGTAAGATTATTTTTTTGGCTCAGATAATATGCATAATCCGTATTGCACTGATGCTTAGCTGCTAAATAATTAGGTAAAGAATACCCCCATGGCTTATCAGCATATATATTTTCTATAAATTGATCATTTATTTCCAATATATTTCTATCATTATATTGTCCCTGATAATTTTCATTAAGATATTCCAAAATAATTTCTGTATTTAAATTACCAGCTCCTATACCTATACCATGAACCGAGCAATCTAATATAACTTCCCTGTCAACTTGTTCTAATAAAATTGTTGCATTCGAAAATGATAACTGCATATTATTATAAGAATGAAATCCTATTATAATACTTTCATCTAAATATTGTTTCATCATACTAATATACTTGATAACATTTTTGCTTTTCATTGAACCAAAACTATCAACAATATGCAAAGAATAGACTTCTAATTCATTACACATATTCATAAGATATATCAACTCAGAATCAGAATATTCAGAAATAGCTAAAGGATACATCATAACATTATATCCTTTTTCCTTCATCATTTTACACTCATGTAACGAAGCTTTAATATCTTTTTTCTTGAATGTATATTTAATATTTTTAATGTTACCAAAGCTATATTGTTCCAAATTATTTACATCGTACTGTCCATAATTAATAGAAGCTATTAATTTTAGCTTGATTTCTGAAGGAAACTTTTCATTTATTGAATTGATACTCAAAAATTGCGAATTAGAATTTTCATTATTATTATCAACCAAATAACCATATTCAATAAAATCAACGCCCGAATCATATAATTTTGATATAATTTTATCATTCACAGAATCATTAAATTTTCTTTTATTGACTACATAGTACTCATTTAATGTGCAATCCAGGACCTTACCATGTCTGCTTTTAATACCAACAGACTTCAAATTCCGCAAAATATTTTTAGATGCATCAGAGAAAATACCAGAATCTGTTGAATAGCTAATATACTGAACGCCCAGGCTTTTCCATTTTTCAACCATACTATAGTCATCTGTAAAAGTTCCTATCACTTTATTCTTTGCTTTAGCTTTTTCTACAATGTCTACCATAGCCGCCAAAACCTTAGGATGACTAATCTGTCCTGGAACTCCTAATGACTGAGATAAATCATATGGTCCAATAAATATAATATCATAGCCATCAACTTCTAAAATTTCATCTAAATTATCAATTGCCTCTTTGCCTTCTAATTGAATTATAATAATTTTTTCATTTTCTTTTTTAAAAAAGGCATTTCTGTTTAAAGATGAATAATCTGCTGCTCTGACAAAACGGCATACGCCTCTTTCTCCCTCTGGATAAAATTTAGCATATTTTATAACTTTTTTGACATCCTCAGCACATCTTATCTGTGAAATTTGTATTCCCATTGCCCCTATATCTAATGCTTTTCCAATGACATTATCATCTATATATGGAACTCTGACAATTGGAAGTATTCCCCTTAATTCACATGCTCTTATATTATTTTGTTGATTTTCTATATCTGTAGGACCATGTTCTGTATCTAAAATCACATAATCATAACCAGATATTCCTATAATCTCATTAAACATAGGATCAGATGTTTTCACAAAAACACCATAAACAAATTCACCATTTTCTAATTTGCTTTTAAATTCATTTAACATAATTATCTCTTATTTTTTATTGTTTAATCTGTTCGCAACAATTTCTCTGACTCTCTCTAAATCATTCGGTGTATCTACTGCTACAGTATCAGAATCAACTTCTATGTACTGTACTTTATAACCATTCTCTATAAATCTAAGAATCTCTATATCTTCTATTTTCTCAATTTTAGCCTTTCCATATTTTTTCCCATATTCGCAATAAAACTTTAATGCTTCAGGCTTGAATCCATATACACAAACCTGTTTATAATAGTTATATTCAATACTTCCTTTTGGATACGGTGCTGTAGATCTTGTTAAATATATTCCTATATTCTCTTTATTTGTTATTACCTTCGGTACTGTGAAATTCACAACATCCACCGGGTCATTTATTTTAGTCATTAAATTTGAAACCTGCAAATCCGGATTTGTATAAAATGGTTCTATTGCAGCCCTTATAGTATCTGGCTCTAACAATGGTTCATCTCCCTGTATATTAACAATCAAATCCGCTGGTATCTTTTCTGCTACTTCACCAATTCTATCAGTACCAGTTTTATGTTTATCAGATGTCATGATTACCTGAATTCCTAATGCCTGACATTCCTCATATATTTTGTCATCATCAGTTGCAACATATACTTCTGAAAAATCCTTCACCTTTTTACACTGCTGATAAACCCACCATATCATAGGTTTTCCACAAATATCAGCTAACGGTTTACCTGGAAATCTTGAGCTTTTATATCGTGCCGGTATTACTCCTATTATTTTCATTGTTTTACCTCCTAATTGATACAATAAATTTATATATATCTTTTCTTTTAATAAAGAAAATCATACACATTATTAATATTAAGCCATATCTTAAAAGCAAATTTTTATATAAAAGTAACATAATCAATCCAAAAACCATTAAAATACATGATATTCCGATTACTATTTTTATATCGAATAAATGTATGTTATCCTTAATACATTTTTTTGCAACTTTATCAGAAAATATGTAATGTGATATTCCTAATATAACATAACATACTAATGTTGTATATCCAGCAGCTATATATCCTAATTCTTTTATAAAAATATAATTTAAAAAAACATTAAAACCTGCGCTAAAAATAGATGCCAACATTATAAATTTATTTTTTTCAAAATAAAATTCTACATTAGCAAATATCTGGTACATAAACATAAAATATAAACTTATTGCTAACGGAGGAATAACATATACAGCATCATAGTATTCACTAGGTGCTAAAATACTAATTACCTCCGGTGAAAATGCCATCATAAAAGCCAATGCTACTGCAACAAACAAAAAAAGCTTATTACACACAGATGAAATATCTCTATATTTCTCTTCTTTTAATCTTTGATATATCCAAGGTGCGAACGCGTTATTAATTGATGTTGTCAATATATTTAATATCATAGCTAAATTATGCGATAACCCGTATATACCTGCCTCAGCCATTCCTATCATTTTACTAATCATAATTCTGTCTGACTGAGACAAAATCAAAGTAGACAAATAATGTGGAACTAATGGTATATTAAATTTTAATGCATATATCCAGTACTTTTTTGAAAAAAAATTTTTACCTTTTATATAGTTAATTATATATATAATTCCATAAAAAACAATTACAATACAAGCAGAGCTAATTATTCTAACATCAGCACCAAATTTATCTGGAGTATTTATAACAGAAACTGCCGCTACTAAAGGGCTTAAAACAGAAACAACCAAAGTTAAAATAACCATATTCCTGTATTTAAACTCAAATCTCTGTTTAGCAGACCAAAACGAAAAAGCTGAATTTGCTAAAATCTCCATAAACATTACTATAATCAGAACTCTGCTGATTTCAATCCATAATGATAATTTTTTAAAAAATAGCAAATACAATAATAACATACACAATGTAAGTGTACTTACAAGACCTTGCATTGAAGATAAGAATCCATCTCTGTCATTTTCATATTTAATCATTCCATTATTAAATACACCACTAAACAAATTTAGTGTACAAAAAATAATAAAAATACTTTCCCATGAGTAAAAAATACTTACTACTCCATATTGCTCAGTTGTGAGTAATCTTGTAAAAATTGGAACTGTTATAAAACTAATGCCCTTTTGCACAAATCCACATATCGTAAACCACAATGCTGCCTTGGAAGCAATAGACATTTTATTATATATTTTTTTTGTTTTTTCTAACATCATTTATACCTTTCAAGAAATTCAAAACCAAGATATTTTCTTTCTCTAACAAATTCCAATGTTTCTATAGCCGTCGTAGTAATTGATAAAGCTAAATCATAAAATACACTGTCATCATAATTTAAAACCTCTGTAGGTATGTACTTATCTATGTATAAGCAGTTATATTTCTCACATAAATTACTATAATCTGCTTTATCCCTAGGATGAGGCTTTATTGTTATGGTGTACCCCATTCCAGTATACTCTTTTATTATATCTTCATATATTTGCATTTGCTGTTCCAGATTTTGTAGCTGTCCATCTTCTGATAATGGCTGGGTACACAGCAAAAGTGTTTTATTACAATTATTATTTATTATTTTTTGTTTACAGAATATACCATATATTAGTTTCTTTTGCTGTAATGTCAGTTTGTCATTAATTCCTTTTCGTGGTATTTCTATTATATTTTCCCTATCAATTGCCAGACCATTTTTATCATTTACTTCAATATCAATTACATATTGATTTGTTCCAAAAGCTCTGTGTCCTATATTCAATTTATTTTTCAATCTGACTTTTAAACTATTTATATCATAATCCACTTTATTCACTTGATAATATTTATTAAAGTATTTAAAGAAATTCAATCCGTCCTCAATTAAATGATATCTGATTTGATTATTTACAAAATACCAGCCTAAAATTTCAAAATCATTAAACAGAAAAATATTATCCTTATACTTAGTCCAATCTATTTTTAATTTAGTGTTAATATATTTATTCTCGTAATTTTTTTGATTTACTATCTTATCAAATATATTTTTATATTTAATATTTTTGTAGTCTACACTATCAAACACATATATATCATTTATAAAATCCAATGACTTTATGGTTTCAATCTTATTTTTGTAATCTGGCATCTGAGAACCTATCACCAAATCAATTTTCTCATTTTGTACCATTGCTTTTGCAACCGCAATATATAAATTATATAAGCTAAAGCAGCAATATACTTTCATTTTATTTACCTTCTATATTTTGATTTTTATTTTCTTTTTAATTGTTTTAGAATCTTTATCAAATTTAACTGGCATTAAATCAACGATTTTATCAATATTGTATGCCAAAAATATCACACAAAATAATAAATGCGGCATCTGATACATTTCTGTTATAAAATCAACAAAATACGCAACAAGTATTATGGTTAATACCTTTGTATACGGATGTTCTTTATATTGCTTTAATTTATGACTAACAATAAAAACAATAATTCCAAATAACATAAGTCCCAATAATCCCTGTTGAACCATTATATTCAGGTATGTATTATGTGCCTGTGTAGTAGTCCAGGTTGTTAAATTGTAACTAACATTTCCATTTCCTAATATAGGATGACGCGATATTGATTTGAGTGCCAAAGCCCATATTATAGTTCTTCCTGTAAAAGATGAATCTCTATTTAAATATTTATATAATATAGCCGAAAAATTCTCCTGAAAATTCATAAATATTATCAAGTAACTAATAACAAAAGAAATAATAAAAAACACAAATACATTTGGCAGATTAAGTTTAAAAGCCTTTAATGAAAAAACCATTATAATAAAAGCAATACCTAATGCCACTAAAGATGTTTTCGAACCAGCCATATAAACTCCACATATTGTAAATACAAGCAGACCAATTCCCATGACAGACAATTTGCCTCTTAGTTTATATATATACATATATGAGAATGCCAGCCATGGTAAATATGTAAAAATATGTGAATTATAATAACCCATTACCCAATTTGCCTTCCATCCTCTACTGTCTGTATATAATCCACCTGGGTGCATAACAATCGTGATAAAATTAGCAACAATTATTATTCCAATAATTATTGCCATATTCTTTATAAAACATGATATATCATTATATAAAGCAAACTCCATAATCAAAACCATACCAAACACATAAATAAAATTCGAAATATCTGCAGAAGTGTCAGTATGTCTAATTATACATATCACTATATTCAAAAAGTAAAACAAAATGGATAACCATGTAATCATGCAAAATCTTATCTTATATAAGATGCAACATATTAATAGAAAAAATATAACAAATAATCTAAAATAATATAATATGCTATTTAAAAGATTACCACCAGTTTCCATAATCCCTCTTGGAACTAAAAACGGGATTACGCATATAATGAGCATTATATTTATCAGCCTTTTATTATTTTCATTTATCATTAACTAGCTCCTTTTAAAAACAAATCATATCATTAATTACCTATTCTGGTCTGTTAATTCTTATATCATCTTTTATTCTAAGTCTTTTTCTATATTTTTTCATCAATTTTGAACAAATAAAGCTAGGAACAAACATACATGGATACACCATCACCCATGCTTTCACATATTTTCGAGTGCATAAATACATGGTTTTATAATTCATTTTATGTATTCCAGAAGCTTTTTCCTTAAGAATATCATGAATAAAAAGATGGCATGTTCGATTTTTATACATTTGATTCAATTGTTTCTTGTCAAAACCAATCTCATTTATCATAAAATCAATCATTTTTTTATAATAAACTCCATTAATTAAAGCAGAATCAAAATTAGGCGTATTAACATATATACCAGCGCCAACACATGGACCTTTTACAATCCCCAGTTTAGTATCTTCCCCTTTGGCACACAATGCATGTATATATGATTGCAACCAATATGTATCCGCATACTGTTCTGGATTTTCTATTTTTTTAAAATTATCCGTATTACATATAAACGAAGCTAAAAAACCCCAATAATAACCTGCATATTTCATAAATAATTTTTTATCTTTTGTACAGATATCATTCATTGCTTCAGGTTCATGCTTTTGACATGATTCAGAATCAATATATTTATTCCTAAAATCTCTTGTAGTAACATATATTAATCCCATATCATCACCGTTTTCAATAAATTTAAGAATTTTATCAACTGCATTCTCCATTATAATATCATCATCTGACATTAGCCAGGTATACTTTCCCTTAGCTTTTTGAAGACATTTTATGCAATTTCTATCAGTTTTTAAATTTGTTTCATTGCACCAATAACTTATATTTCCCCATTTATTCTGATATTCTTTTATAATATTAGGAGTGCTATCTGTTGAACAATTATCAGACACTAAAACCTCTATTTTTTCATTACATTGTGGCATCAAAATGTCCAACATATTCTTAATTGTTCTTTCTCCATTATATATTGGAATTGCAATTGTTAATACTGGCTGATTTTTCATTTTAACTATCTTATCTCTTTCCTTATGATTGTTTGGCTATTGTAGGCAAATTCATTTTTACAGTAATTTTAGCATATGTTGGTCTTACACAATTAATCATAAAAGCAGCTATACATACAGCCGCCTTTCTAGGCATTATATGCCATATTCCACCATATAATTTCTTTTTCAAGCCTCTTGTGTCTTTACAAAATTCCATGTGATTCCACTCGGTTTCTTTTCGATATTGTGCATATAAAACAGCATATGGACTGTCACTCTTCTCTATCCACATACGTTTCCTCACATAAAAACATGTAGTTGCATGAATTATTGCCGGCTTTTTCTTTGCCCTTATAATTTGATTTTTGGTATAATATTCGACTGGCTTTTTCATTTTTATAATTTCATCATAACCAAATATGTATATAGATGTAAGCATATTATATTGTGGTTCTAACAACTTAATATGTCCATCTAAAACTATATTCAATATATCCTGTTCTAAAAAAAACATTGTTTCATTATTCTCTATACCCTGTAATATTTTATCTACAAGTTTCTGACCTATGTTTTTTTCTCTCCATTTTTTCAAATCAATCAATAATACACCCGCATTGCAATATTTCATCGAATCTGACGCCTGTAAAACTCTTTTTTGTATTGCCGTGCCTACACAATCATATACACCTGCAACAATCTGATCTTTTTCAAAAGCTGTGTTGTACATTTCCTGTATAGAATCCAATACAAGTGTGTCACTATCCAGGCTTAATACCCTGTCAACATTTGAAGGTAATATCTCTGCCAAAGCCATTCTTGCATATGTATGTCCCAAATCATACTTTACTTCTGGATACAAATCTTTCTGTTCTGGTTTCTTTATAAAAAAAATCTTTCTTGAAAAATGTTGTACAATATTATTTAATCTTTTTTTATTTTCATCCGATATGTTATCTTCAACTACATATATATTTATATCATCGGCATCCTTATTGTTTTCACATAAAGATTGTATAGCAACTCCACACATCTCCGAAAATAAATCGCTACTATAATAAACAATATTCATTGGTAGTCTCCTTATTCCTCTTCTATGCCTTTAACAAATTGGTTCATATTCCAGCCTGAATTCATACCAATAATCTTTGCTGGCACTCCACCTACAACAGCTCCACAAGTTTCAATATTTTTAACTACAACAGCATTAGAAGCTATCATTACATCATCTGCAATTTGTATATCACCAAAAACACCTGCTCCTGCGCATATTGTTACACCATCACCAATCACTGGACACTTTCCATTATCATCTTTTCCTAATGATATTCCAATAGTTGTTCCATGAAATAAACAGCAATTTCGTCCAACAGTAGAATTTGATGAAACCACTATATTCTGCAAATGAGCAATTAACAGCCCCTTTCCAAATACATTTAGTGGTATCATGACATTATGTCTTGAACTCATTATCTTAAATAATATTTTCCAGTAAATGCCTATAATTTTAGATGCACCTTTAACATTTGAATAATATTCTGCATGTCTTAATACTGATTGAAATAAAAGTTCTTTCCGAAAGACCTTTTTCTTTACTCCTGATGGATAATTTCTTTTTATCCATACCTTTCTTTCAAGTTCAATCCACTGTTTCATTTCCTTTTTTGATTCTATCATTATACTCACTCAGTTCTTTATTAAATATAATATTATCTAACAGCTTCCTTAATAGTCTTAGCCATATAATCAATCATCTCATCTGTCATTCCTGGATATACTCCTACCCAGAATGTATCTCTCATAATTCTGTCTGTTGTATCAAGTCCGCCTACTACTCTGTAGCCTTCTCCTGTTGCTCTCATCTCATCAAAGCATGGGTGCTTTATAAGATTTCCCGCAAAAAGATTTCTTGTCTGTACTCCATGGCTCTCTACATACTCAACTACTGCCTTTCTGTCAATTCCTTCCTTTACTGTTATAAGGAATCCGAACCAGCTTGGTCTTGAGTTCTCACATGGTACAGGAAGAATTACCTTATCCTCTATATCTGCAAGTGCTGCTCTTAATCTGTCGAAATTATGTCTTCTTTTCTCAACAAATGATGGGAACTTCTCAAGCTGTGCACAGCCTACCGCTGCCTGCATATCTGTTGCTTTAAGATTATATCCAAAATGTGAATATACATACTTGTGGTCATATCCTAATGGAAGCTCTCCGTACTGCTTGTCAAATCTGTGTCCACAGAGGTTGTCCTTTCCTGATGGGCATACACAGTCACGTCCCCAGTCTCTGAATGAACGGATACACTTATTAAGAAGTGCATTATTAGTATATACTGCTCCTCCTTCACCCATTGTCATATGATGTGGTGGGTAGAAGCTGCTTGTTCCAATATCTCCGATAGTTCCTGTGAACTTTTCTTCTCCATTGATTGTGTACTTAGAACCAAGTGCGTCACAGTTATCTTCTACAAGCCAGAGATTGTGCTTGTCACAAAATGCCTTTACTGCTGAAAGGTCAAATGGATTACCAAGTGTATGTGCAATCATAACAGCCTTAGTTTTGTCTGAAAGTGCATCTTCAAGCTTTGTAACATCAATGTTGTACTGTGGAATAGTAACATCAACAAATACAGGTACTGCACCATACTGGATAGCCGGTGTTATTGTTGTAGGGAAACCTGCTGCAACTGTGATAATCTCATCACCTCTCCTGATTCTTCTGTCTCCGAGAAGTGGTGATGTAAGTGCCATAAATGCATTAAGGTTGGCAGATGAACCAGAGTTTACTACTGATACATACTTTACTCCGAGATATTCTCCAAGCTTCTTCTCAAATTCATCTGTATAACGGCCTGCTGTAAGCCAGAATTCAAGTGCTGAATCAACAAGATTCATCATTTCCTTGCTGTCATATACTCTGCTCGCATAAGAAATTCTGTCACCTTCCTTATACTGCTTCTGGTTATGGTACTTCTTGCAGTATTCATCTACAATACCAAGAATCTCCTGTCTTGCTTCTAATTCATTCTTATTGTCAAACATATCATATCCTCTTTCTTATTTTATTAACTCTGCCCTACTCAGTAAAGAATTCTTCAATCTCTTTATCCATACATGCAACGGCATCTCCGCCTGCTGCATATACCTTTGACCATTCAACACTCTTCTCAATTGCTGTATCAAAGTTCCATCTGGGCTTCCAGCCAAATGTTGTCTTTAACTTTGAGCAGTCTAACTTTAAGAAGTTGGCTTCGTGAGGTCCTCCGTCATATTTATTAATCCATGAAAGACCTTCTCCCCACTTGTTACAGAATGTATTAACAAGTGTCCCTGTTGTAATGCAGTCGCTCTCATCTGGTCCTACATTATAGAAGCCTGCATACTTCTTATCACTGTACTGCTCCTTTGCAATCATAAGATAAGCTGCAAGCGGCTCAAGTACATGCTGGTATGGTCTTGTTGAATGTGGATTACGCACAATTATATCTTCCTTCTTAACTGCAGCTCTTACACAGTCAGGAACGATTCTGTCATTGGCGAAATCTCCTCCGCCTATAACATTACCGGCTCTTGCTGTTGAAACTGCAACCTCCATATCATTGAAAAATGAATTGATATAGCTGTGTGTTACAAGCTCTGAACATGATTTGCTGTTAGAGTATGGGTCATATCCGTCAAGAGGCTCATTCTCTCTGTATCCCCATGCCCACTCATTATTATGGTAAACCTTGTCTGTTGTTACATTTAAAAATGATTTTACACACGGGTTAAGTCTTACACATTCACAGATATTAACTGTTCCCATAACATTAGTTTCATAAGTATATACAGGGTCTTTGTATGATTCCCTTACGATAGGCTGTGCTGCAAGATGAAGCACTATCTCAGGCTGTGTCTCTTCAAACACCTTCTTAAGATGCTCAAGATCTCTTATATCACCTATTACAGAATTCATCTTATCCTCTACATCTATCATTGAAAAAAGGTTAGGCTCAGTAGGTGGAACAAGTGAATAACCTGTCACTTCTGCTCCTGCTTTAAAAAGGATTCTGCAAAGCCATGAGCCTTTGAATCCTGTATGTCCTGTAACAAGAACCTTCTTTCCTTTATAAAAACTTAAATCCATCTTAATCCTCCCGGCTTAGTCCCATTTCTTCCAAGGAGCTGTTCCAGTTGCAAGATACTTCTCGAGCATATCCATCTCTCTCTTGGTATCCATGCACTGCCAAAAGCCCTTATGCATATAGGACATTAACTGACCTTCCTTTGCAAGTTTTTCTAGTGGTTCTCTCTCAAATACAGTGTCATCACCATCAATATAGTCAAATATTTCAGGATTAAGCACCATATAACCTGCATTGATAGGTGCACCGTCTGTATGACTCTTCTCTCTGAATGACTTAACAGCGTTGTCTCCTCCGATATCAAGTACACCCTTCTGCTGTTCAAGCATTACGGCTGTAAGAGTAGCAATCTTGCCATGCTCCTTATGGAACTCAACAAGCTTGTTCATGTCTACATCACAGACACCGTCTCCATATGTCATAAGGAATGGCTCGTCCCCTACATATTTCTGGATACGCTTGATTCGTCCTCCAGTCATTGTATTAAGACCTGTATCAACTACAGTAACCTTCCATGGCTCACAATGCTGCTCGTGAATAATCATATCGTTAGAGCCTTTTGTGAAGTCAAATGTAATATCACTGTTATGAAGAAAATAATCCGCAAACCATTCTTTAATTACATACTGCTTATATCCTGCACATATAATAAACTCATCAAAACCATAATAAGCATATTCCTTCATAATATGCCAGAGAATTGGCTTTCCTCCTATCTCTATCATTGGCTTTGGCTTAAACTGACTTTCTTCACTTATTCTTGTTCCGAAACCTCCAGCCAGTAAAACAACTTTCATTGATAATACTCTCTTTCTCTCAAATATCAGATTATAATTTCACAATTAATCTTATGTTACAATTTACCATTCGTCATTTTAACATTATCGACTATTTTCGTCAACTTTTTATACATAAAAAATAAGCAATAGCCATCGCAAACTGACTATTGCTTATTTTAATTTCTTATTCAATTTTAAACATATGGATATTTTTTGTGCTTATACAATAATCACAACATGATATATTATATTACCATTTTTATACTATTAGTTAATACAGAATTTGGCATTCTCATCACTGTTAACACATTTTCTTTTCCTTTTACAACACCGTTAACAATATTATACTTTATTCCATTCTGAATATATGTTCCAGTATAATTAAATTTTACTAAACCATTTTCAAGATAAAACATTCCATTTTCATTGCTTGCAACGCCATTGTATTTAAAGTTAACTTTTCCGTTCTCTATTCTCCACCAGCCATTTGCATTCTGTCTGATTCCTGTATAGTCATATCTTATATAACCACCTTTTACATATACCCAGTCTGAGCCATCCTGAATTACATTTGTATATCCGAAATTTACCTTTCCATTTTCGAGATAAAATCTTCCGTTTTCATTTGTCGCAAACCCTGTGTAATTGCTTTGCACATGACCATTCTTTACATATACCCAGTCTGCTCCATCCTGAATTAAATTCGTATATTCAAAATTAACTTTTCCGTTCTGGATATAAAATCTTCCATTCTCATTATCTGCTAATCCTGTGAAGTTAAAATTAACTTTTCCGTCCTCTATCCTCCACCAGCCGTTTGAGTTCTGTCTGATTCCTGTATAGTCATATCTTATCTTTCCATTTTCTACATATACCCAGTCTGCTCCATCCTGTTCTACACTTGTATATGTTGTGTCAACTTTACCATTCTTTACATACATTCTTTCATTGTCACAGTCTGCAAATCCTGTAAAGCTTGTATCTACCACATCATCTGCATAATAATAGTAATTTCCATCTTCTGCCTTACTAAGACCATTCTTCTTTTCAACAACTCCTGTTGCAGGTATCTCTGTTACATCTGTCTTCGCATCACATACTGTACAATGGTGGCTCTTGCTTCCTGGTGTTGTCTCTGTTGCTTCAACATCTACTGTCCACTCTGTACTGAAGCTGTGTCCCTTTGCTGGGATTGTTTCTGTGTATGTCTTCTTGTCACATGTTCCTGTTGTAGATGTACATGTATATGTAAGCACTCCTGCCTCTGTACATGTTGCCTGCTTTGTTATCTTTGACTCATACTTATGTGTATGTGTTGTCTCTGATGTTCCAGATGGTGTATATATCATATAGAAAAGATTGATTGAATCTCCCTTTGTTACAGTTACAGCACCCTTAGCAACATCTACTGTTAATGTACCATCAGAACCAACTTTTTTGCTTGTTCCATTAACTTTTACGCCCTTACCAGAAGCTGCCGTTGTTCCGCCAAATACAAGTGTAAGCTTTCCAGCGGATGGTGCTGTGAACTTAATACTTGTTGATGACTCCATCTTAAGGCATTTTGTAAGTGTAAGACCGTTGTATGTTGCTGTACCTTTATTTGTTGCTATGCTTCCTGTAATACTATAGAAGTCACTTGTTGTTCCTGATTCTGTAAAGTTATGTACCTTTGCATCTCCTGATACCGGTGTGTCAGGTGTAACAGGTGTATCTTTTCCAATAGCTGGAATAACTGCTGTTTCATTATAACCACATCCTGTACATGTGCGGCTCTTAAGACCTTCTTCTGTCTCTGTTGCAGGTGTAACAACTACCCACTCACCATATGTATGTGTATGTGAAGTGCCAGATACGCTTCCACCACCTACTGATACAAGAGATGTCTTGTATGCATTAAGCTTATCCTTTAATGGCCTGTTGAGTGAATAGCTTGTATCATCAACACTGTTATCAAATGTCCACTTGAAATCTCCGCCCATAATACGTCCTGCATACTTAGTTACAATTGAAGGAACATCTGCAGGTGCATCAATATCAGCAGTATCAACACCTAAATCAACCTTAGTATCAAAATTAGAATATGTCTTTCCACCCTGCTTTGCCTTATAAGTTGAAGGTACTGTTTCACTTCTTGATGTTGCAAGATATGCATCGAAATCAGTTGCACTTGCAGTTGTTGTACCAGCATCCGAATTAGCATATATAACAGACTTCTGACCTTCCATATAGTTGTTGTATGCCTTGATGACACCACCATTCTCTCCTGAGAATATTCCACCTGCCAGAACATCACTTCCCTGCATTGAACTGAGCATTGGATAATTACAGTTTCTGAAATAGTTAGCCTCTACGAATGCCTCACTATCCTTTGCAGCGCCTACACCATATTTAGAATTACCATCATAGTAGTTATTATATACATGAACTGACATTGTTCTGATACGAGGATGTCTTGAATCAGAATGGTCAAACCAGTTATGGTGATATGTAATCCAGTTCTCACCTGACTCTGACTTCATGCCACAAAGTGACATCTTTCCTGAATCCCAGAAATGATTGTAAGATACTGTCACATACTGAGAATTATCCTTTAAATCCATAGAGCCATCGCCCTTAGCCTGGTCACCATCTGAACCAGCATTACCATAGAACACATCGTTGTTATGTACCCATACACCACGTGACTGCTTAAGAGATATACCATCTCCGTCGCCTCCACCGCCCCAGTTCATAAGACCAAGGTTTCTTACTTCTATGCCTGTTGACTGGAATACAGCCACACCTGCTTCATATAAAGTAGCATCATCACCAATACCCTCAAATGTTACGTTAGCTGCTCCCTTAACACCAATTGCATATGCTGATGATACATCTTTGCAGGCAAGTCCGCTTAATGTAACCTGACCTATAATACGGATAGCAACTGGCTGGCAGTTATTCTTAGCCTTAATTGCCTGTGTAATAGCTGCTACACCTGTATATTCTGTGTTACCAATCTTCATCTTAACTGTATTCTTATTAGCTTCTGTAACATAAAGAACAGATGCATTAGACTTTAATGTACCATCGTTGTTATATGCACCAACGCCATTCTTTACCGGTGAATTACTTGAAAATGTAAATCCGCTTCTGTCATGTGCATTTACAGTAAGCTTATCTGAAACGATAGCAGCTGATGTATTCTCCTTGCCATTGTTCAGCGGAACAATCTTCATAACATAATCGCCTGCTTTTAATCCTACAGCATCCGCTCTCATGTAAGATGGATACTTTCTAATAAGCTCATCGTCCAACTGGACATAAGCTGAATCTGAGGCACTTGCAGACTTAACATATACATTGTAACCTGTAGCTCCTGTTACAGGTGTCCACTTAACATATGCTGTCTCAAGCCAGCCTGATGCTTCTGTTATTGCGCCAGAAGCTGCATGTACTGGATTCATGTCAAATACTATAACTGACACTGCCACCATTACACATGCAAGTAATGCACTCATAAATTTTTTTACTTGCTTTTTCATTTTTCCTCTCCTTTTCCATTTTATGCACATTTTTGTGCAAATTTGATATGTTTTATTCATAAATCATGTTTATATTACCATTATTGTACAATATTTTCAACCGCATTTTACATGTTAGAGAAAATTTTTCGTAATTTTAACACATTATTTCTTTTCCTAAAGTAAATGAATATACAATTTTTTCTTTTACAGTTTTTCCGGTAAGCTGTCCCAGCGCTTTTGCATAGTAATCAAGCTGGATTGCGTATCTTTTGACAAGCTCTTTTTCCCCCGCTTTGCCCTTCATAACCCTGTCAGTCTTATAATCAACAATCACAAGTTCTCCGTCCTCTTCAAAACACAAGTCAATTATACCCTGTATAAGCTGTCCTTCGTACTCAAATACAAAAGGCTGTTCTCTTCTGACACTGCCACAGTTCACCGCATTTGCAACTCTCCTGCCTGTATCTGATTGTACAAATGTATATATATCCCACGGATTGACACTTTTCACCTGTAATTCATTCATCTTGCCTGTTTCTAACATTCTGTTAATATCTGCTTTAACTCCATCAAGGTTCACACTCACTGAATAGTCAAGACATTCCATAACCCTGTGATATGCGCTACCACGCTCATTAGCAGCAAGCTTAACTTCCTCACCGCTTATGAACTTTGGAATTATGCTGTTTGTCTCATCACATTCTTCCTTTTTAAGTGCTGTCTTCACAGATTCATCCATGTAAGCATTTTCCTCTGAATCATCATCCGCCTGCATAGCCTTAAGCTGCGAAACCGTCAGCTTCATCCTTCCGGCTGCGTTATCATCAGGAACATACTCCGGAAGCTCCTCTAATAAAGGATAAGACACAGCTTCCATAATTTCATCAGCCAGTCCCCCGATTCTAACAGCATTCGCTTCACCAGCCATCTCCCCGGATTCATCCACATCAGCCCAAGAATCCTCTCCGGCATCAACCATCACTTTAAAGCTGCCTTTCAATTTATCTGAATCCATAAGACACACTGGCATTATCATATCAAGATAGTTCTTTATATTCTCACTGTCCGCGAAAGACAACATTCCATCTGCTGCAAGTTGCTTTGCACTTCCCCTGTATTTATCAAGTGTCTTGTCTGCATCTTTTACAACTCCGGTAATTATGAGTTTTTCTCTTGCTCTTGTCATTGCAACATAGAGAAGTCTCTCTTCCTCAGCTATCGACTCCCTTACAATTCTTCTTGCCATAGCACCTTTAATAATAGTAGGTGTCTTCGTTCTTCTTTCAAGGTCAACATAATCAACTGCAATTCCTAAGTTCTGGTCTACAAGCACAGGCGCAGTTGCGTCCATAAAGTTAATGCTCTTATGCGCCCCAGCAAGTATTACAATCGGAAATTCCAGACCTTTACTCTTATGGATACTCATAATTCTTACAAGATTCTCATTGTCAAGGCTGGCAGCCCCCTCTGCAAAATCTTCGTCAAACTTCTTAAGTCTTTCAATATATCTTAAGAAATTAAACAGACCTGAATAACTTGACTTTCCATATCCCGCTGCTCTTTCCAGCAAGACATTTAAGTTAGCCTGTCTCTGTGCTCCGGCAGGCATTGTTCCCACATAATCGTAGTAGCCTGAATCATATATCATCTCCCAACACAGATCATATAGTGACTCAACACTGCTCTTGTCTCGGTATTCTGTGAGCTTTGCAAGAAATAATGCACATTTGCCGGACAGCTGCTTAACATCCGTCTCCTGTATCTTATCTGCTCCGCCAAGCACTGCAACTGCTTTCAAATGTTCATACAGATTATTATGCACATTCTTATCTGCATGCTCTCTGCCAAGCTTTCTCACCATTCCAAGCTCCGCTGCCGTAAATCCTCCAAAATAAGACATCATCGCCGCCGCAAGGCTTATCTCCTGAACCGGATTATCTACTATCGTAAGCATGCTTAAGATTACCTGTATCTCACGCACGCTGAAATATCCTGTTGACGAATCTGTATACGCCGGTATCCCCCTATCCATCAGGGCATCTGCAAATGTATCCGCCCAGCCTGTAACTGACCTTGTAAGAATTACAATATCCCTGTATTCTGCCGGTCTGTATATATTCTCATCTGAATCATATACATTTATGCCAGAAGCAACTATTCCCTCAATCAGCTTTGCAAGCCTGTCTGCCTCAAGTTCTCTTGTTGTCGCCTCTTCTTCATTCTCTGAAGATATAAGAATAACGTCTGTACTCTTGTTGGCTTCATCACCGTAATTACTGTCACTATATTCAGGATATGGAAATCCTGCATTAAGCCTTACCGATTCGTCATACCCGATTCCTGAAAAATTCTTATTCATGATATGACTGAACACATCATTGGCACACTCAAGTACATTTTCCCGGCTTCGGAAATTCTTCTGTAATTCAATTCTAACATTATCGCCAGTCTCGCCGTATGTATCGTACTTCTCTATGAAAAGCTCCGGGCAGGCAAGACGGAACTTGTATATGCTCTGCTTTACATCACCAACCATGTATATATTGTTATTCTCACCTGTCAGTCTCGTCTTCGACACCGCATTAAGAATAACCTCCTGCAGCTGATTGGAATCCTGATACTCGTCTATCAGTATCTCTTCAAATCTGTTCGCAAGCTTGTCGGCAGTCTCTGTGTATACAAGCTTTCCATCTTCTTTCTTTACAAGTATTGAAAGAGCAAGATGTTCCATGTCATTAAAATCAATTATGCCCTTCTCTCGCTTCACCTCTGAAACACGCTTGGCATACACCTTTGCCACTTTAAGTAAAGTCCGTATCTGGATGCCTGCCCCCTGCATGTCTGCAAATATTCCCTCATCATCTTTCAAGAATATCTTATCATTAAGCCGTCCTATGTAATCTTTAAACAACTTTCGCTGCCCCTTGACATATTCCTTAATATCCGGGTCTGCTCCTGCATCCTTCTTTCTTGACAGGGCTTCAAATGAAAATATTCTTATTCTTCTGCCAAGCTCTCCAAAATCCTGTGAATTAATCATCTCATTAATTCCAAGCAGGTCAGACTGCAAAGCACCTGTATATGCTGCAGGTCCTGCCGGCTCAGAACAGATATCTACTAATCTGTTGTATTTATCACGGTAATCAAAAAGTGCATTTTTAATTGAATCATACAGCTCCTTAATTGCAGGATTATCGTAAGTCTCATCATCATAAACTAACATGCACTCGTCAAACCACTCATCAATCCACGGATTACTTCTTGAAAAACGGTATATTTTATCTATAATGCTCACAAGCCCTGAATCGTCCCGTCCCATGCCAAATGCATCAACAAGATTAAAGAATTCTTCATCTGCTTCGGCATAGAATTCCTCAAGCACATCTTCCAACACATCATTTTCAATAAGCTTCTTCTCACCCTCGTCCATTATCCTGAACCCCGGGTCCAGATTAACCTCTGGAAAATGATTTCTGATTATCCATAGACAGAAACTGTCTATTGTCGTTATCTGTGCGTTGTTAAGCAGTGTTATCTGTCTTAAAAGGTTCACATCCCCCTGATTCTCGTCAAGCATTGAATCAAGTGCTTTTCTTATCTTGTCTTTCATCTGGGCTGCTGCCGCCTTTGTAAATGTAACAACAACCAGCCTGTCTATATCTATATTGTTGTCAGGGTCTGTAATCATGGAAATAATTCGCTCTACCAGAACAGCAGTCTTTCCTGAACCGGCAGCCGCCGAAACCAGCACATTACAGTCTCTTGTATCAATCGCGTTCTTCTGCGCCGGTGTCCATTTTCTTTCCATTCTCATCAACCCCTTCCTTTATATTATTCCATAATACTTCATCATCGAATTTCTTTAATTTTCTGTAATTGCAGCCTGGCAAATCCACAGAAAATCCGCACACCGCCCCATAAGGACATCTGTCACAGCTTGAAAACTGTCCGTCTTTATAAGGACTTCTCCTGATATCACCACCTACAATTCTGTCCGCGGTATCAATGGCTCTTACATCAACGAATCTTCCAAGTATATTAAACTGCTCTGTATTCATCACCTTGCTTCTTCGTGAGTCAAATCCGCCGTCAGCCTTTCTGCTAACCGGAATATTAAGTGACGTACCCTCGGTATTGTCCATCTTCTCGGCAATATCCTTATCCGAATTAACCATTCCTTTAAGACGCAGTTCACCCTTAATCTTATCCTCTATCTCTTCTGCACTCTCTGTTGTCGCAGATACAATCGGGTCACTTATGTTGTAGTAGAACACTCCGGCAGGAATCACATTTTTACCCGGACGCATCTTCGCCACAAGCTTCATTGCCGCTTCCATGTAGACCATAAGCTGGATATCAATTCCGTAGTAGGTCTTTACTATGTTGAAATCCTTCTTTCCTGTCTTGTAATCGATAATTCTTACATATACATCTGTGCCGTTTTCGCATATGTCAACGCGGTCAATTGTTCCGCTCATAAGCTGCTTTCTGTCTCCGTCCCCGACTTCCATATTGAACTTATGCTCGAATACAAATGGCACGAAATCACCACATTTTAACTGCTCACCCATCGCCCATATAGTGCGGTCTGCAAGGTCCTCCATCCTCTTAATCATGAATGAATTACGGCTTGAATCCTTAAGGATACTGTTCTGGTATATGTCAGTAATTGCAGCGACACTTCTTTTTACCATCTCGCGGCGCTTCTCCTCTGATATCAGATAGTACGACTCACCGTTTTTCTTGATTTCGTCGCACACCTCACGGATAACCGCATGCAGTACGACACCAAAGTTTACCGGTGAAAATGTGAATTCTTCCCTTTCCTTCAAATCAACTCCATATCTTAAGTAATACCTCAGCGGACACTCTGCAAAGTTCTCAAAAGATGTGACGCTTCCGACAAGCCTGCCGCCAGTAAGTGAATCAATAATATCCTCATCTATATTTGCAGCAATTTCAGTATTATCAAAGCTGTTCGCCGCCCGCGGTATTGTCACATATGAATTCTGCTGTGCCGTGTCTTTGTAAGATAACTTAAGGCAATGTGAAAACATTTTTCTCATGCTTCTTATAATATATGAAGGCATCAGCACCGCACCCTCGCTGTTTTTTACCGCATATGACATGTAAAGCTTCTCCGCACTCTTTGTCATAATAAGATACAGATAGAATCTCTGTGTAAATGCTTTCTCCCTCACGGAAGCTGACATAACTATTCCCTTATCCTCAAGATACTCCCTGTCGCTTTCTGACAGAACGCTTCTTGAATCAGCCTTCTTAGGTACATTGCCGTCATTGATTCCGACAAAGAACATGACCTTGATATTGTCAAGACGGGTTCTTTCTATATCTCCGATAACAACGCAGTCGTTGGTCTGCGGAATAAGTCCTATCTTAATCTCCTGAAATCCTGACGCAAGTATCTTGTTAAATTCTTTAATACCAACCTTCTCGCTTCCAAGAAGGGCATACATTTTATCTAATACTTCTATAACTTTCTTATATAACTGCGCATATTCATCACCAGTGTACTCGCTGTCATTAAGCACACTTACCTTCTGCTCCATATCTTCACGCACAAGGAATTCGTAAAGAGCCTTTACCATATCTGCAACATTAGATTCCTTTGACTTAAGCACTTCTTCCAATGGATCCAACATATCTGTTATCATTGTTCTTAGTGAATTAAGCTTCTCAAGGTCAGTATTATTGACTGTTCCCCTGAACTTTCTTATCCATGGTTCATGCCATTTTCCCCTGCCTCTGATTCCAACTGCAACACAGTAATTGTCTAACAGATCAATATCTTCGCGCTCCATTCCGCTCATTCCGGTTCTTAGGAATCCTAATATGCTGTCATAGCTGTAATTATTCTCTATTATTCCAAGTGCACCGTTAATTGCCGCAATGAATGGATTGTCCGTCACATGGCGCTTGTAATCTAAGAAATATGGTATATCGTTCTGCTTTAATATATTAGCCGCCAGTTTGCCGTAGCCATCCATGTCCGCAGTAACTATCGCAATCTCGTTATATCTGTATCCACACAGTCTTGTAAGTCTTATTATTTCTCCTGCTGCAAATGTTAATTCTTCCTTGGCAACAGTTCCCTCATATATAACTATGTTGTCAGTCTTCTGGTTAAATCTTCCCGAATTGTTTCTGAAAAGATTCTGTTCCAGGAAATCCAGTTCTTCTGAATTCTTAAATCTTGAATTAACATTTACAATTACATTCTTTCCCGGTACTGCTTTTCCTGCAATATACACAGGTTCAAGGACTTTCACATGTTCTTCATCGCATATCTTATAAAGCTTTGATACGCAGTCCTTACTCATGAAAAAAAGTTCTTCCCTGCCTCTTACTGAATTTTCACGCTCAGATGCATCAATTGTCAGAGAAACATATATCTTCGGACACATTGATAAAAGAATTGTCATTAAATTGTACTGAACCGGAGTAAAGCCTGTGAACCCGTCAAATACTATCTCGCAATTCTTTATTCTCTCTGACTCTGTAACCTTGCTGCATAATTTATCCAGTATTTCTTCTTTAGTTATATAATTCTTGTCTATGTACTCTGCAAATGCGTTATATACAAGTACTATATCATCAAGCTTATACTGAAGTGCTGCACTTCCCTCTGAATCACTGTATGCTGCACCTGCCGCATCCTGCATAACATCCGGCTTGATATCATACTGAAGCATCTCCGATATAACAGACTTCATCTCTGACACAAATCCTGTATTAGACAGATTACTTCCAAAATATTTTAATCTGTCCTTGTTCTGCTCTAAAACTCTTTTAATAATCAGATTCTTTCCTGTATCATCAAGGACTTCAAGATTATCCTCACCCACTTCCTCAAATACTTTATACGCAAGCCTTTCAAAGCTCACAACATCTATATTAAGTATTCCTTTTCTTGGATGCATGGACACCAGTCTTTTCTGAATTGCCATAGTGTACTGCTCCGGCACAACAACTATATAATTCCTGTCAGGATTCTCCATTGACTCTTCAATTATATGCGTATACAGATAGTGCGATTTACCCACACCTGAGCTTCCCAGAATTAATTGTAATGACATGTGTTACTCCCCTAATCTTTCTATAATAGACTTTACCATCATTTACTTTACCATAATGCACTTTTTCATATCATGTCTCATCATGGTTCGAAATCAACCGCTTCATATTCCACCGTATCTGAATAGTCCCACCATTCTCCCTGATAGCCTGTAAATCCGTTATTTTCCATAGCATTCTGTAGAATCATCACATTTTTCACAGCCTCTTCATCTTCTATATCAGAATAATCTCTATCTGCTTTTAGAGAGAAATCATCAAATTCTGTCGGCATTGATATAACACTTCCATCAGCAGTAACCATTGTAATATCCACTGTTCCTCCAATATTATGCTTTTTCATTCCGTTAGCCGGATTTGCCACATAGTTAGGGTCCGGATATACTTCCCATAATTTCTGCTGTGCCTCAAACGGTCTGTATGCATCCCAAATCTTTAAGCTGTACCCCTGTTCTTTCAGTTCTTTCTGCACATTTGCAAGCTTCTTAACTGTTCCGTATCGAAGGTATGCGTCTGTGAAATCATATATTCTGACACCTGTAAAGTTATTGTCTGTTGCATACATCAATTCGACATATATATCCGGTATGTATTTATTTACAAGAACATATTCGTCATCTTCCGGTTCTTTTTCGGTTGTAATCTCCTGTGTTATAATTTCCTGTGCTGTCACCTCCTGTGCTGCAGTCTCCTGTATGTTCGCCATCTCTTTTTCTGATACATCATCTGTTGTGACATTTTTCTTTTGTCCACACGCTGTCATGCCTGCCGCTATAATCACTATTACTGCAAATGTTTTGATAAATTTACTGTTCATAATCATTCACCTCTTCATAAACCTACCATTTCATCATATTTAACAATTTAGTAGGTTTTTCAAGCTATGCATTAATTTAATGTGCCATTTTACACTATCCAATACATTTGTATTTAATATACCACATTTTAATCATAATCTCCCACTCCATACCATATATTTTGTAATAATGAATATGAAGGGCAGGTTTCTTTGTGATGAGTCAGACTAAAATTGTTGTTATTCCATTTAAAAAGCTCCTTATTGGAGCGGTTATCGCTGCTATTATAATAGCTTTTATTATATTCGCTGTTATCCGTCTTGGCAGCAATAGTTCTGATAATTCCAGGAATACTACTAAACCTAAGAGCAGCACTGTAAATGCTTCTGCTTCTTCTAATATTGAGACACCCCTTGATAATGCCGACGCTCCTAAATTCTGCCCCGGAGTATATACCGCCTCTATTCTGTTAGACGGCAACCCCGTTGATATCCAGGTCACAGTTGATTCCTCTAACATTAACAGCATTGAGCTTGTTAATCTTTCTGAATCAATCACAACTATGTACCCTAAGCTCACAACTTCATTTGATGAAGTTGCTGCTAAAGTCATGGAAGCCGGCACAACCAACATAACCTATGATTCAGCCAACAGATATACATATTCCGTCTTTATAGAAGCAATAAGCGCAGCCCTTAAAAAGGCTGCGCCATGATTAATATCTTATATTTTCTGTCTTGTACCCCACATGCCTGCTAAATCCGTCTGCCACTACTTAGAATAAGTCACAGCCTCACTATTCTCATCATAATCAAACATGCCATCATTCTTCTCTTCAAGTGCCTTGATGATGTGATATGTATATTCATTATATGGTGTATCAATTCCAAGTTCTTTCCCCATGCGCATCATTGCGCCAGAGAACATATCTATCTCTGTGTGTCTGCCAGCGTCAATATCTTGCAGTGTTGAATATCTTGCTGTTGGCGGAACAGCGCTTCCTCGGCTTGAGTTATCTGCACACCTGCTCATATCAATGCCTTTGGCAAGAGCTACTGCTTCAACCTCCTTACGTAATCCTTTGCTGATTGCTTTCATATGCTCACTGTCAGTATAACAGCCAACACCTGCTCCAATAATAGCCTGTGGAAGATTGTTACAGATATTAAGTCTATACTTGCTCCATATCTCTTCTTTGATATATTCAGTCACTCTGTAATTAAGTCCTGTTCCATAAAATAAATCTCTTATTGCCGCAACTCTCTCACTCTCAAATGGTGCAGTTTCCTCTCCATATATAATGCCTATTGTAGTCTGAGGATTGAACACATATTCCTTACCTTCGCGGTGTGACGCCACCTTTATAAGTGAATAAATGATATGTGATTTATCTATCTTGGTAGATATTATCTCTTCACTGTCAACACCATTCATAAGACTCATGACAATTGTATTCTCACCGACGGCTTCCCTAATATCATCTAATGCACCTGCAAGTGCGCCGTATTTTAATGATACAACAAGAAGGTCAACACCTTTTGCTTCCTCTGGGGTCAATACCTCCGGGTGGTATGTCTTTCCATTAATCAGACAGCCTTCTGCCTTAAGTCTTTCCGCTCTTTCGCCCTTTGCAATAACGCTTAAACTTATATCCTTCTTTTCTGAAAGTCCCCATATAACATAAGAGCCGACTGCTCCTGCTCCAAGTACTGCCACTGAATGTATCTTCATATACATTTTCCTCTCATTCTTTGTAATTTCTTCAAATATATATACACTTCAATTCTTTCCGCGTCAAATGCTTTTATCTTCCTACAATATCGCCCTCTTCAAAATCGTAAGTCAGCTTCTTTCCATATGCCATGACATATGCAGCACATTTCTGCTCATAGTCTGTGTGCTGCATTCTTAAACTTGCTGTTCTTTCATCAAGCTGTCTGTCCGGATATATTACTGGCAGGACATGTACCCTGAATGTGTGCAAATGTGTACTTTTAACCTGCTGTTCAACAAACAGCGAAATCACCGGCACATTAAACTTTACCGCATACAGATATGCACCTCTTTTGCATGGGCGGGGCTTCCGATAATTAAACCACATTTCCTGCTCAGGATATATAAGCACAAGTTTGTTTTCATCAAGTGCATTCTTAATCTGATTAGGAAACTCAGTCTCCATAAACCATTTCAGGCTGCTTACGGGCATTGTGTCGGCATATTTTTGCATATACCCGACAAAACCTTTCATTGCAAGGTTAGAATCTTGATTAACAATACTTATTCTTCTGAATCCAGCTTTTCTCATTGCAAACCTGACAATTGCAGGGTCTAACGGGCTGAAATGATTGCATGTTACAATCGCAGGACCTCTGATTCCAGAAAGATTCTCAAGTCCGTCAACTTGTGTTATAAGCCCCACCGCAGAAGTCCCGGCATGAAATATAGCTTCTGCAATATATTTCTTCACACAAAAACCATATGCTGTGCGGTAATCAATATAATGTCTTAGTAATGCTTCTTTATCTTCGCGTAACAGCTTAGGGTCTCCCGGCTCAACCTTTGAATTCAACTGATTAAGGCTTACAGCCGTCCTAATATTTTCATAGACCTGCTCCCTATCACCAATCATATCTCCTCCGACATAATTTATTTTGCAGCATCACTGCTATCCTTCACGAAACCACTATCCACAACAATTCTGCTTCCCACAACATCAGAAAACTTAACCCCATCACCGTCCGCAATATTCTCAGCCCTTGCAAGAAGCTTCTTTAAATTCTCACGGTCAGCTTTCCTTTCATTATCCCCATACTGCTTGCGCTGTTTAATCAGCAACGGATAAAATCCCGACTCCGCCGCATACTGCCAGAAATACTCCTCATACGGAATCTCGCTGTAATGCCACGGCTTGTCAAACAGGTTATAATGTATCAGCTTCGGTCTTGCTATATACTCCCCGCCCTTGTTAGGCATAACATTCCATTCCTTATCAAGAAAATATATTTCTTTTGCACACATAGCATTAATATAATCCTGGTCAGGTGCAACACTGTCAAAGTGATATTCAGCCATAAGCTTTAAGAATCTGTCTGCCAGATGAGCCTGTCTTATCTTATCAAGGTTCATAAGAAGCACTCCTGAATTGACATATTCATCCCGCTCTATTCCCACTACATTTTCAATGTAATGAGCCAGTATTGTATTCTTTCCTGCAAATGTATCTCTTACTGCACCAAACATTGCATCTCCCATATCAACTGAATAAAGCTTTGCAATGTCATCATTTATTACGGTATCAGAGTCAATATACACAGCTTTATTAAGTTCTGGAAAAAGCTCTGCAATAAATAACCTGAAATATATCGTCAGTGTAAACTCGCCTGAATAAAGCCTGTTTTCCTGCCTGTCAGTAACTGTCTGTCCAAAGCTTTCAGAATATTCGTACATTTTCTTTCTTATATCAACGAATTCAATATCTATGTTTTCATAATCCTTTATCACATTACGAAGCTGAATCATCGTAATATTCTTCACATTATCGCACATAACAATAATGCGGTAACGCTCATCACAAGCCACATGTACAGCCAGCGATTTAAGGCACACTGCCAGATATGGTGCGTACTGTTCATTAATCGAGAAAAACACAGGAATACGTGAAACTGCCATATACTCTTCATGCTCCCTGTTATAAGAATCCAGAAGCTCATCATATTCATGAAGTCCAAGTATATTATGCATTTTATCAATCTCCCACGGCTTGACTGAAACAGTCCTTATCACCGGAAACACCCGGAAGGTAGTTGTAAAATGCTGAAAAACAGTGTTGTCATGCAGCCTCCTCTGGTCATTAAACTTTCGTCCGCACAGATTAACTCTTGTTGCAAATGTATTAACAGCCGTCTGGTCAGGCATAAACATTTCCTTTCTTATGCACTGTTCACGACATTTTTCCAGAAGCCCGTTCTGTCTTATCATCCTCATATTCATAAGCATTACTCCGGAATTAATGTAACCATCACCGAAAAGCCATCTGCCATAATAATCAGAAACTCCCGCAATCTCTATGCCATCCATATTCTGATAATAAAAATCCCTAAAATCTTTTCTGCACAACACATCAGTATCCAGATAAAGAACTCTATCCTTAATATCTGTCTTATCAGCAAAAAGGCGCAACATACAGCACGCAGTAAATCTGCTCTGCATATTTGCCTCCGGCAACTCCTCAACAAAATATCTTGTAACATCAACAAGAAAGATATTTACTTTAATGTCCGATTTATTCAATTTTTCTTTCAGATATTTTGCAAATGCTTTATCAACCGGCTTGTAATTAATACCTTTTTCCCTGTAATCAACCGTGAGAATATATATATTTAACGGTTCATCCACATTTTTAATAAGAGACATTGAAGATAAAAGAATCCCCTTCTGCATTGGTTTATCACCACAATACAATATGTTCATAAATCCGTATCCTTTCTTAATTTATTAAATATGTCTGATTTATCCTCTCTGTATTGATTTTCCCCAGTTTCTTAAGTAAAATACATATAAGTTTTAAACGATAATTAAAGAATTGAGGAATGTTATGATATTTAAGATTTTCAAAAAAGATTTGAAAGGTCTTAGCAGGAATATTCTGGCTTTAGCCATTGCGCTTGGTCTGTGCCTTATTCCATCGCTTTACGCATGGTTTAACATATATTCCAACTGGGATCCTTACGCAAACACTGCGTCTGTCCAGATTGCTATTGTTTCTGAAGATGAAGGCTACTCTGAATCTGATGATTCCACTATCAATATGGGAGAACAGATTGTTGAACAGCTTCATTCGAATGATAAATTAGGCTGGCGTTTTCCGGAAACTAAAGATGAAGCCATGAATAAACTGAATGCCGGGAAGTACTATGCCGTTATCGTTGTTGGTGAGGACTTTTCACGAAGCCTGTATGACTTCCTTGACAATGGTCTTAATCCACCAACAGTTACATATTATGAGAATTCCAAGAAAAATGCTGTTGCTTCCAAGATTACAGATACAGGAAAAAGCACTCTTCAGAACACTATCAATTCCGAATTCATTGATGTGTGTGTTAAGACTATTATGCAGGGACTTAACGAAATAGCTGAAAATGATCCTTCAATTATTGAAAAGACAGTTAAGGATTTACAGAGTGTATCTGCCAATATTAATTCTTACGATACCATGATTGACATGTTTATTAAGAGTAATTCAGACCTGGCAGATAATCTTGCAAAACTTCAGGAGGTTCTTCCACAGATTAAAGATGTTCTTACCGGAACAACTGATGTTGCTGATATTGCCAATAAATCTCTTGATAATGTCACAGATGATATTGCAAACCAGATTGATGCGCAGCTTAAAGCTATGAATGAATTAACTGACAGCGCACTTGATTCTCTTGATAAAGCTGTACAGCTTTCAATAACTGATGTCGGACAGGCTGGCGTTGAGCTTAGTAAAGCCAACAAACAGTTAAAGGAACTTATAGACCAGAATAAGGCTCTTGAAGATGCTATTGATTCCCTCAGCAAAGTAGATGGCATTGACCCAGCAGTTATCACCGCCCTAAAGTCAGCTCTAGCTTCTGTTAACGCTATGGAGAATATCGCATACAACCTTGTTCAGCAGTGTGCCGATATTCTTACTGATTCACCTGAAACACTTCAGGCAAAATACCAGTTAATCAAGTCTGTTGTTGAACAGTGCCGCACAGAGCTCCAGAAGAGCCAGACAATTATGCAGACTGTAATAAGAACTAATGTTAACCTTCTTAAGGCTTCCATTAAGAATGCCGTAAGCAGCCTTGCAGCTAATATAAGCAGTGCCGGAGACAATATTAATGGAATCTCGCAGATGCTTCTTGGAGTAAGTGATATATCAGTAAATATTAATACAACTCTAGAAAGCACAAAAACATTACTTGATTCTCTCAATAAAAGGCTTGATACCATATCTGGTTCAGTAGGAGATATAAGTTCATCTTCTACATATAAACTGGTAATGGATTTCATCAACTCAGACGCACAGTCAATAGCGTCATTCCTGTCAGAACCTGTACAGGTAGAAGAAATCTACGTCTATATGCAGACTAACTATGGAACAAGTGTTACACCTTTCTATACAACACTTGCTCTCTGGGTTGGAGGAATTGTTTTAGTTGCCCTTATGAAAGTAAAGGTTGACTATGAGGATGATGAATTCAAGGATGCCACAGAACATCAGAAATATATAGGCCGTGCATTACTCTTCCTTGCAATGGGACAGCTTCAGGCTCTTGTAGTTGTTCTTGGTGATTTGTACATTTTAAAAATTGACTGCACCCACCCATTCATGCTGTGGCTTGCAGCCGCTATAACAAGCTTTGTATTTACATTATTTATATATACACTTGTTCTTACATTTGGTGATTTGGGAAAAGCTATTGCTGTAGTTATGATTGTGTTACAGATTGCCGGTTCAGGCGGAACTTATCCAATAGAACTTCTTCCTGAATTCTTCCAGAATGTGTACCTTTACTTCCCATTCCCTTATGCAATCAATGCCATGAGGGAGGCAATAAGCGGATTATATCAGTGTGATTACGCTGTATTTCTTGTGAAATTATGCGCTTATGCTGTTATTTCCCTTATTCTGGGACTTGGAATCAGAAAGTCACTTCTTGAAGTACGCGAGTTCTTCGAACGCCGTATGAAAGAAACACATTTTATGTAAAGGAGAAATGAATTTATGCAAAATGATGATTTTAATATAGATGTTGTTATTGCGGAAATCACAGCATTTGCAGAAAATATGCACGCTAAGAACCAGCACAAGAAAAAGGTCTGCTTAAGATGTATGATGATAATTCCTTTAGTATTCATGGTGCTTATGTTTACCATGGATACAGCTAAGGTTGTTTATCTGCTTCTTTGGGTAATCTCACTTTTTATATTCTGTGCTTATCTTATAGTTATTGATTATATTGATGACAAGCTCGCAAGAAAGCTCAATGAGCTCAATATTGAGATTAAGGAAAAACAGGCTGATACTTCTCTTACAGACAGTATCAAAGCATTTTTAAGTGAGGTACAGTTATGAAAAATATATTTAAGATTATACGGGCTGACCTTCGCCACATAAAAACAAATGTAATTGCACTATGCGTAATTATCGGTCTTACCGTTATTCCTGCATTGTATTCATGGTTTAATATCCTGTCAAACTGGGATCCATATGGACAGGCTTCCACAAGCAGGATTAAAGTTGCCGTTGTATCTGTTGACAAAGGTACTTCTCTTGAAGGAACGGAGCTTAATGTCGGTGACAACATAATTGATGCACTTAAAACTAATAACACTATCGGTTGGCAGTTTGTCACTTCGTCTGATGAAGCAATCGAAGGCGTATACAGCGGTCAGTATTATGCAGCCCTCGTTGTTCCAGAGAATTTTTCCAAGAATCTTATAAGCTTCTTAAGTGATTCCATGGAACATCCTCAGTTAAAATATTACTGTAACCAGAAAGCAAACGCTATTGCACCTAAGATAACAGACAAGGCTAAAACAGCAGTTCAGCAGCAGGTAAACCAGACATTTATAGATACAATCGTATCTACGATTGCCGGAACTGGCGACTCAGTTATCAAAGATGCAGATAAAGAAACCGGTTCTCTTATGGATGCAGTTATTAACAGACTTACATCCGCAAGGACTACACTTTCAACATACGATGTAATTCTTAACTCAATGCTTGCAATTACTGACCTTACATCATCAATAAGCAGCAGTTCAAACAGTGCTGCACCGCAAGTTTATACACAATTACAGTTACAGCAGCAGCAGTTAATAACCTTACAGGCACTTGTAAATGGTAATTCCGCTGAATCTTTAAATGAATTATCATCTGCTCTTTCAAACCAGATGTCCCAGATTCAAAGCATTATGAGTTCATTAACAGAGCTTTATTCTGACATGAACATGGATGTTGCAGACCTGTCTGCTGCAATTAAGCTTACATCGGGCTCACTCACTCAGACTAAAGAGCTTCTCAGTGACCTTGAGACAAAGCTTGATAATGCAATTAATACATTAAACACAATCACTGAACAGGATACATATGGTTTATTATCAGAGATGTTAAATGCAGATGCCAATACTTTGGGAGATTTTCTCTCTGCACCTGTAAATATAACAACAGAGCAGGTATATGCTGTTAAAAGCTATGGAACAAGCGCTTCACCATTCTACACAATACTTGCACTGTGGTTTGGTGGACTTATACTTGTTGCTATTATGCACACACCTGTGCATCCTGCTCCGGACATTCCAGCAGATGCAAAGAGATATGAAAAATTCTTCGGAAGGTATTTTATATTCTTTGCAGTAGGACAGCTTCAGGCACTGCTTATAACACTTGGAAATCTTCTCTACATAGGAATCCAGTGTTACCACCCATTCCTTTACTGGGTTGCATGTGCATTCTCAAGCTTCGTATTCACCTTCTTTATGTACAGCCTTACTGTTGCATTTGGAAATATCGGTGAAGCACTTGGAATTGTCCTGCTCGTTATACAGGTTGCCGGCTCAGGCGGTACATTCCCTATAGAAGTACTTCCTAACGCCTACCAGATAATATACCGATTCCTGCTCTTCCCATATTCAATGGATGCATTAAGAGAATGTATAGCAGGAATGTACAGATATGATTACATTAAGAATCTCGCTTTTCTTTCAATATATATAGTTGTTTCGCTGATTATCGGATTGTTCTTACAGAAACCATTTGAGAAGCTGAATCATATGATTGAGAGAAGTAAGGAGAAGTCGGGGGTTATGCTGTAGGAAGTTGCTCCCCTAAAGCACGCCCAGCCGTGTATATTAGTAAAATCAAAACACGCTTCCGCTCGGATTCCGACGCAGCGGTACTAGGTTCGCTGGGATTTGCTACCACTTTGTGGCAGCTTTCCCAGCTTACCAAGTGCCGGCGTCTTCATACGGTTTTGATTTTACTAATATACACGGCTGGGCTTTTCTTTACCGGACAACTGCTCCGCCCCTCCCCGCCTTTGGCAGGGTTGGGGCGGGAGAGATATTTTCATCTCCTATGTAGAAAAACTCCCGGAAGTTTGGAGACAGGTGGTTTGTGGGGTGCGGTATTCCGACTGTAAACTGTGCACATAATAAAAGCATTGAGTCATAAGTAAACCAAAGCGTACACACGCCACGGATGGCGTGTGAGATGTCTCGCACATGGATGTGCGTAGACATCGTTAGCGGATGGTATAATTACCTAAACACTCAATGCTTATTATTATGCAGTGCAATTTACCGGAGGGATTCCACACCCCACAACCACCTGTCTCCCACTCCCGGGAGTCACTTTTCTAGAATAACCCAGTTATTACCCCATCATCATTAACATCTATATTATATGCCGCTGGTGATTTTGAAAGTCCTGGCATTGTCATTACTGAACCTGTAAGCACTACTATGAAGCCTGCACCGGCTGATACATATGCTTCTCTTACATTCATCTCAAATCCTTCCGGACGGCCAAGTAATGTTGGATCGTCTGAAAGCGAATACTGTGTCTTAGCCATACAGATTGGAAGATTACCAAATCCTAACTGTTCAAGCTGTTCAATCTGCTTATTAGCTGCTGCCGAATAATTAACACTTCCTGCTCCATATATTTCTTTGGCAATTGTCTCAATCTTTGCTTTAACCGGCTGGTCTGTCTCATACAGACAGTGGAAATTGCTCTTCTTTGTCTCAAGTGTCTTAAGAACCTTTTCTGCAAGCTCAATTCCGCCTTCTCCACCCTTTTCCCATACTTTGGCAAGGGCGAATTCACAGCCTTTATCTTCACAGAACTTCTGTATATAATCTAATTCTGCCTGTGTATCTGATACAAACGCATTAAGTGTAACAACTACAGGCACACCATATTTCTGAAGATTCTCAATATGCTTTTCAAGGTTTACGATTCCCTTCTTTAATGCGTCAAGATTCTCTGCTGATAATTCTGTCTTAGGTACTCCACCGTTGTACTTAAGTGCTCTTACTGTTGCTACTAATACAACTGCATCTGGCTTTAAGCCTGACTTACGGCACTTTATATCAAAGAATTTCTCTGCACCTAAATCTGCTCCAAATCCTGCCTCTGTGATTACATAATCTGCCATCTTGAGTGCAGTCTTAGTTGCTCTTACTGAATTACAGCCATGTGCGATATTAGCAAATGGTCCACCATGTACTAATGCTGGAGTATGCTCAAGTGTCTGGATAAGGTTAGGCTTTAATGCATCCTTTAACAAAGCTGCCATTGAACCTACTGCCTTGATATCTGATGCTGTAACAGGCTGTCCCTGATAATTGTAAGCAACTACCATCTTGCCGAGTCTTTCCTTTAAATCCTTCATATCTGTTGCAAGACATAATACTGCCATAATCTCTGACGCAACTGTGATAACAAAATGATCTTCTCTTACAGTTCCGTCAACCTTAGAGCCAAGACCTACAACTATATTTCTAAGAACACGGTCGTTCATATCCATACATCTTTTCCATGTAACACATCTTGGGTCAATTCCAAGTTCGTTGCCCTGCTGTATATGGTTATCAAGAAGTGCTGCACATAAGTTGTTAGCTGATGTGATTGCATGGAAATCGCCTGTAAAATGCAGATTCAATTCTTCCATAGGAACAACCTGTGCATATCCACCACCTGCTGCTCCACCTTTGATACCGAAACATGGACCAAGTGATGGCTCACGAAGTGCTATAACTGCCTTCTTGCCAAGCTTTCCAAATGCTTCTCCAAGCCCTACAGTAATTGTTGTCTTTCCCTCTCCTGCCGGAGTTGGATTTATGGCTGTAACAAGAATTAACTTTCCATCTTCATTGTCTTTGACACTGTTGATGTACTCATCTGATATCTTAGCCTTATACTTTCCGTATAATTCAAGATCATCCTCGCTTATGCCGCATCTGGCTGCAACATTCTTAATTGGCTCCATTACTGCTTCCTGTGCAATTTCAATATCTGTCTTCATAATGTTTCTCTCCTTTGCTTTAGCCTTTTCGTGCCTTGCAATCCTGCCTTATCAAAATTCCTAAGAAGTTCCCTTCCTAATATATCTTTACATAAAAACAAGAGGCTACAGGCGCACTTTAATACACCTATGCCTCTGTTAAAAACCTGAAAGATTCTCCCCAAGCAAATCAGCCTCAATATTTCTCATCTCTATGCTTAGAAATTGCTTCTTCGGTGCTGATAATTACAGCTCTCCAGAGTTCCGTCCATAACCGGTCCTTTTGCCTGAGAGTTTTCGCTGTCACCTTCGGCGCTGCATTTTTACACAGTCTCTCCCGATTATATCTTCCGGATATTACCTTAATAATAAGGAAAAAAGCGTCTTGCTTTATCTGCAAAACGCCTTCTTTTTCAACAATAATATATAAATTGACAGAGTTTGTCAATAAGCAACATTTAACAAAATTATTTATTATATTAGGAAATAACAGTATTCAATTGAAAAAAATGTTGTTTTATGATAAAATTTATCTTAATTTTTTATAAAAAGGGAGAATACATAATATGTTTAGTAAAATCAATACTATTCTCGTTACTATTGACGCATATGTCTGGGGAATTCCACTCATTGTCCTTATACTTTCAGTTGGTCTGTTTCTTACTATCAGACTTAAGGGTGTTCAGTTTACTAATCTTGGACGTGCTTTTAAGTACATTTTCAAAGACGAAACTGATGGAAAGCATGGTGAAGTGAGCAGTTTCGCAGCACTATGTACAGCACTTTCAGCAACAATCGGTACAGGTAATATCGTAGGTGTTGCTACTGCTATTGTCTCAGGCGGTCCTGGTGCATTATTCTGGATGTGGCTTGCTGCCTTAGTTGGTACTGCTACCAAGTACGCAGAGTGTCTCTTAGCAGTTAAGTTCAGACAGGTTGACGAAGACGGTCATGTTGTTGGTGGTCCTTTTAACTACATTGAACATGGTATGGGACCTAAGTGGAAATGGCTTGCCAAGATATTTGCTTTCTTTGGTATAGGCGTTGGTCTTTTAGGAATTGGTACATTTACACAGGTGAATGGAATCTCTTCTGCTGTTAATAATTTCTTTGATTCTAACAACGCATGGACTGTTTCATTATTTGGAAGAACATATTCATGGACTGTAGTTATAAGCTGTCTTATCCTTACATTCTGTGTTGCTCTTGTTCTTATTGGTGGAATCCAGAGAATTTCTAAAGTTGCTCAGGTTATTGTTCCTTTCATGGCTGCAACATATTTTTTAGCAGGTATTCTTATTATTTTATTTAATATTACAGATGTTCCTGCTGCCATCCTTACAATTGTGCAGAGTGCATTTGGTCTTAAGGCCGCTGCTGGTGGTGCCCTTGGTGCCATGGTTGTAGCTATGCAGAAGGGTATTGCAAGAGGTATCTTCTCTAATGAGGCCGGTCTTGGTAGTGCACCTATTGCCGCTGCCGCTGCTCGTACCAATGAACCTGTACGTCAGGGTCTTGTATCTATGACAGCTACTTTTATTGATACTATTATCATCTGTTCAATTACAGGTATTGCAATTGTTCTTACAGGAGCTTACGATATGGGACTTGAAGGTGTTGCAGTAACAACTAAAGCATTCCAGTTAGGACTTCCATTCCCTGATGGAGTTGCTTCATTTATTCTTATGTTATGCCTCGTATTCTTTGCATTTACAACTATTCTTGGCTGGGATTATTATTCTGAGCGCTGCCTTGAATACCTTACTAATGGTAAGAAGAAATGCATCAAGGCATACAGATGGATATATATCCTCTGCGTATTCATTGGTCCTTATATGACAGTATCTGCTGTATGGACAATTGCAGATATATTTAACGGTCTGATGGCTATTCCTAACCTTATTGCACTCGTTGCTTTAAACGGTGTGGTTGCTAAAGAAACTAAAGATTATCTTGACAGAATTAAGAAAAAAGAAATTGATTAATTAAGCATTAACTGCTTATGCATAAAGATAAGCCCCACTCTGGATTAGTTCGGAATGGGGCATTTTGTATATATCTTTATTCTGTTATAGTACTATGAGGGAATTTCCCCGCTGTAATCACATTTTATGAGCCTATTTTAATATATCCATCACATTTCATGAGTTTTATAGCAAAAGGTGGCTTGTATTCTCCCATATAAACATCTCCATCATCATGCATATTATCTTCCTCTATCATACATTTTTATAAAGAAATTCAATGTAATAATATAACACGTTTGACCGATATATAATGTAGAAGTAACATTTTGAAATAAGGTCCAAGGAGGGATTATTGCAGCAAATGGAGTTATTCGCAATTCAAAAGTGTACCCAGTCCAGACTATCAGTAATCTCAAAGGGGTAGGACAGGATAATACCAGTGCAGAACACGGTAACAGTGGACAGTCTCACAGACAGACAATAACTATCAGAGTTAATCCTGAGACTTATGCTGATGCACCAGCCGATTGTTATACAGTTACCTATAACCGTAACAGTCAGCTTCAGGCATTTTATTATTGCCCTCGCCATGAGTATACTTTCTAATAATGGACGAAGAAAAACACCTCTTAATCAGAATGTATATTGCTGATTAAGAGGTGTTTTCTTATGCTCTACGCTTCAGCTTTATATATATGAGTTGCAATATTATTGTGCACGCAATGCCAACTGAAACATAAGATATTAAATCCATATTGACATATGTCGGGTTAAGACTTGCTGTTCTGCCAAGAAATCTGTTACTGAATAACGTTCAAGATGATAACTGTATGGGTGCTGGCTCTGATTTAGTAGTATATATTGTATAAATCCACTATAATGTTGTTAAACATTTCCTATAAGAATATCTATATTTCAAGATTTATAGGCATATTATTATTGATTAAGAAATGTCTTGTCTGATTTTTTTGTCATGATACCTATAGGTAGTCGTATATTCTGACAGCTTATAGGTATTTTCTATACATTCTTCTCTCGAATCAGACATTATCCTTGCCAGAAAGCTAAAGATTGCCTATAGATAATGTGGTTTTCCATCATTTATAGGTATTTACAATGAAATCTGCGCTTTATGAGCAGAAATCCTAATATTTCTGCCTATAAGCAATAGAAATAATATCTTCTTATAGGTTCTGCTCTATATTCTGCGACCATGTTGCTGTCAGATGCAAATGTATCACCTGGTTGGACGATACACTATTTTGCCCCATCCTTTATGTTCATATTTTTTCGTAGTAGATGATAACATTTTTATCCACCGATATAATATTCTCCGAAACCATGTGATTTTGTGTAAAGAAAAAAGCACCATGTTTCAGGTGCTAATCTTCATAATGGAACTTGCAGGAATATATTATCAGATTTTGGTTCATGTCCATATTATACGTAAGTCTGTGTTCGTCTGTGATTCTTCTACTGCACATCTTCCTATGCTTTAATGGTTTCTAAAGGAATAATCATAGGTAATAATATATTTTCTTCTAAATCATCAATCCGTATCCATATACTTTAAGATATGTCTCACGCCTTCTTTCCACCAACACCATTAATATACATCAACGGTATTCCGAAGAATGCCATTCCTCCAACAATATTACCTATTGTAACAGGAATAAGATTATTAAATATAAAATTCGGTATATTCAATGTACTAAGCTGCTGTGCTGTATAACCATATTGCTCCATAGCATCTTTCACATATAACGGATTAAGTTTTGCTATCATTCCTGCAGGTACATAATACATATTAGCAACACAATGCTCATAACCGCTTACAACAAAAAGCAGTATTATAAAAAAACAACATAACAGTTTTCCGGTCACATCCTTTGCACGTGCCGCAAGCATAACTGCTGCACACACAAGTATGTTACATAATATTCCCGATGCAAGCGCTGTTGTAAAATCAAGATTACATTTACCAAGCGCTACTTTAATTGTATATGCACCAAGTATTCCCGATGAATAATTATACTGCCCACTTACATAATCAATACATGTAAGCATTAACGAGCCAAGAAGATTTCCCAGATATACTACAATAAGCATTCGTATAAGCTTAAGTGCTGTATGTTTCTTCTGTACAGTTGCCATAATTGCCAGACAGTCTCCCGTGAAAAGCTCAGCACCTGTCATAACAACCATCATAAGTCCCATTGGGAATACAACTCCTGCAACCAGACGTGCAATTCCTACATTGGCGATATCATGTGCTGCCACACTGCTTCCTGCTGCGCCAAATGCAATCATCATTCCTGCAAGTATGGCTTTCATAAAAAGCTTGTATGCTGGACAGTCAACCTTCCCAACACAACCTTCCACATAATTCTCTATCGCTTCTTTCATAGATAACATCTTTAGTTCCTCCCTGATTGTGTATTCCTACACTTCAATCGTTTTGTTTTAACTGTGTATACAAAATACGCTTGCATATTATAGCAAGCTGAATATTTATTTACAAGTATCTTATAAAGAACAATTCTACATGCTTCGGCACCCCTTTTGGACTTTCTCTGTGCATCACACCTCTCTAAGGTCCAAATCGTCAGACTGGCTCTTCCCTTTTGGACTTTAACACGCCTTCCCGCCGCTTCAACGTCCGATCTGCCGCGGCTCGGCTTCCCTTTTGGACTTCAACACGCCTTCCTACCGCTTCAACGTCCAATTCGCCGCGCTTTGGCTTCTCTTTTGGACTTCAGCGCGCTTTCTCACTACTTTAACGTCCAATCCACCACGCCATGTCTCCCATTACCCCTGCACAACAAAAAAGCACCTGTCTGAACGCTTTTCACAAGCGTTCTGGCAGGTGCAAACCCACATATGTATCATAAATTCTACTTTCCAGATGTTGCCTTAAGTCTTGCCATAGCTCTTGCAAGTGCTGCTCTTGAGTGATAATACTCATGGATACTCTGCTTCTGGCGAAGTCTCTCCTCAGCCCTCTGCTTAGCTTCCTCTGCTCTTCTTACATCAATTTCCTCAGGCTTTTCTGCTGTCTCAACAAGAAGAGTTACACGGTTGTTGACGATTTCAACAAATCCCATTCCAACAACAGCATGAATCCACTCGTCGCTGCCCTCTGGCTGGAACTTCATCTGACCTTCATCAATTGCAATAACCATATCTTCATGATGGGCAAGAATTTCCTTCTGTCCATCGAACTCAGGCACAATCAGAGAACGGCATTTGCCAGCGAAAAACACCCGGTTAGCTGATATTACTTTTAAATAAAATGAACTTGTAGCCATTAGTTTTTCCTTTCTGGCAGGATGTTACTGCATCTTCTCAGCCTTTTTAATAACATCATCTATAGTTCCTACATTGAAAAATGCGTTCTCAGGATATTCGTCCATCTCACCATCAATAATTGCCTTGAAACCTCTTATAGTCTCCTTTAATGGAACATATACACCAGGAATACCTGTGAAGTTCTCAGCAACATGGAATGGCTGTGATAAGAATTTCTGAATCTTTCTTGCTCTGAATACTGTAACCTTATCTTCATCTGCAAGCTCTTCCATACCAAGAATAGCAATGATATCCTGTAATTCCTTGTACTTCTGAAGGATTTCCTGAACCTTTCTTGCTACCTCATAATGCTCCTCACCTACAATGTCCGGCTCAAGAATTCTTGATGTAGAATCAAGAGGGTCTACTGCCGGGTAGATACCCTGTTCAACTATCTTTCTTGAAAGAACTGTAGTTGCATCAAGATGTGCAAATGTTGTTGCAGGTGCAGGGTCAGTAAGGTCATCGGCAGGTACATATACTGCCTGTACTGATGTTACAGAACCATTCTTTGTAGAAGCAATTCTCTCCTGTAATTCACCCATCTCAGTTGCAAGTGTTGGCTGATAACCTACGGCTGAAGGCATACGTCCAAGAAGTGCTGAAACCTCTGAACCAGCCTGTGTGAAACGGAATATATTATCAATGAATAAAAGCACATTCTGATGCTTCTCATCACGGAAATATTCAGCCATTGTAAGTCCTGTCTCAGCAACACGCATACGTGCTCCAGGTGGTTCATTCATCTGACCAAACACCAAGGCAGTTTTTTCAAGAACGCCCGACTCTTTCATTTCTGTCCAGAGGTCGTTACCTTCTCTTGATCTTTCTCCTACACCTGTGAATATTGAATATCCACCATGCTCTGTTGCAATATTGCTGATAAGTTCCTGAATAAGAACTGTCTTACCAACTCCGGCACCACCAAACAGACCAATCTTACCACCCTTTGCATAAGGTGCCAAAAGGTCAATTACCTTGATACCTGTCTCAAGAATCTCTTCTGCAGGATTCTGTTCTTCAAATGTTGGAGGTTCTCTGTGGATTTCCCACTTTTCCTTGGCATCTGGCTGTTCTTTGCCATCAATAGCCTCTCCTAATACATTAAAGAGACGGCCAAGAGTTTTCTCTCCAACAGGAGTCTTAATGCCGCTGCCTGTAGCTGTTACTTCCATATCTCTGCAAAGACCTTCACTGGAAGCAAGCATAATACAGCGGACTGTATCGTTACCGATATGCTGTGCAACTTCCATTACACATTTTTTATCACCATTATTAACTTCAAGTGCGTCCCTGATTGCCGGAAGGTTCTCATCTTCGAACGCTACATCGACAACAGGTCCCATTACCTGTATAATCTTTCCTTTATTACTCATATTATCTCCTATCCGTCGCATTATTTCTTTCGTTTCTTCTTCTGCGACTTCGCACCAGCGATAACCTCAGTTATTTCCTGTGTGATTGAAGCCTGTCTGGCTCTGTTATACTGTATATCAAGATCGTGCAGCATATCCTTTGCACTCTTTGATGCAGCCTCCATCGCCATCATACGGGCATTCTGTTCGCAGGAGAATGACTCTACCAAAGCTCCGTATACGAAACCAACTATATAATCAGGAACAATTCTGTCCATAACTACTTCTGGGGAAGGTTTTAATGCAAGTTCCTCTCTTTTGAAATCAACCGGTATCTGGATATTGAAATCTGCCTTCTTAAGAGGAAGAAGCTGTTCAATCTGTGTTTCCTCCTGAATAGCATTAATCATACTTGTGTATATGATATACACCTCATCAAGTTCACCTTTTCTGTACAGTTCTATTATTTCTTCTGAAATATTTCTTGCTCTGTTAAGAGTAGGATTCTGAACTGTATAGTGGAACTGCTTCTCAATCTCAATACCGCGCTGTTCAAAATAATGTCGTCCAAGTTCTCCTAATACGAATAATGAATGATTAGGATTCTTTTCAAGCTGCTCCTGCGCAATCTTTAAAACATTATGGTTATATGAACCTGCAAGTCCCTTATCAGCAGTAATAACTATGTAGCCTACCTTTTTATCCGCTGCGTCTTTATCCTCATTTGTCTTAAAATATATACTGCTTATATCAGGTATATGTCTTAAGATTCGGCTCATTTCTGACTGCAGAGTGAAAAAGTATGGTTCCGTGTCTGAAAGCATTTTCTTAGATTTCTTAAGCTTGGAAGAAGAAATCATATACATGGCATTAGTAATCTTTAATGTATCATTGATACTTTTTATTCGATCCTGAATTTCCTTTGTGTTTGCCATATCTATACGCTTACCTTTCTTTTAGCACACATGCATTATGCAAATTCTTTTACTGCTTCCAGAATATTCTTAACCAGCTCATCATTAATCTCTTTCTTATCTTCAATCTGCTTTCCTATTTCAGGATGCTTGAGATCTATGAATTCAAGTAATTCTGTCTGGTGTTTCTTAACTTCCTTAGTAGGTATCTCATCAAATACGCCGTTGTTAGCCATAACAAGTGTCATAACCTGCTCATGCATTGAAAGTGGATGGCAGAGTGGCTGCTTTAAAAGCTCCATAAGGGCTTTTCCGTGCTGTAACTGTGCCTTAGTTGCATCATCAAGATCTGATGCAAACTGTGTAAATACTTCCATCTCTCTGTACTGTGCAAGGTCAATTCTTATGCTTCCTGATGCCTTCTTCATTGCCTTAGTCTGGGCTGCACCACCAACTCGTGAAACCGAAAGACCTACATTAACGGCTGGTCTCATACCTGAATTAAACAAGTTAGTTTCAAGGAATATCTGACCATCTGTGATAGAGATAACATTTGTTGGAATATATGCTGATACATCACCAGCCTGTGTCTCTATTATAGGAAGTGCTGTTATTGAGCCTCCACCTAACGCATCACTTAAACGGCTTGATCTTTCAAGAAGTCTTGAATGAAGATAGAATACATCTCCAGGATAAGCCTCTCGTCCAGGTGATCTTTCAAGCAGAAGGGAAAGTGCTCTATACGCTACCGCATGTTTGCTCAAATCATCATATACAATAAGAACATCTTTTCCCTGATGCATGAAATGCTCTGCCATTGCAGTACCTGCATATGGAGCTATATACTGAAGTGATGCAGGATCACTCGCTGTTGAAGATACAACAATTGAATAATCCATTGCACCATGCTTAGTAAGTGTTGATACAACCTTGGCAACTGTAGATGCCTTCTGTCCGATTGCAACATACACACAGATAACACCTTTACCTTTCTGGTTAATAATTGTATCTGTGGCAATTGATGTCTTACCAGTCTGACGATCACCAATGATAAGTTCTCGCTGTCCACGGCCAATTGGGAACATTGAATCAATTGAAAGTATTCCTGTTTCCATTGGTGTGCTTACAGACTTACGGTCTACGATACCAGGAGCATCTTCCTCAATTGGTCTGTAATCTTCTTCTTTAATATCGCCTTTTCCATCAATAGGCTCGCCAAGTGCATTGATTACTCTTCCTACAAATGCGCTGCCTACCGGAATTCCGGCTTTTTTCTTGGTTCTTACAACCTTAGTTCCTTCTTTGATTCCTGTATCCCTGCCGAACAAGATAACACCTATCTCATTCTCACGGATATCCTGAACCATTCCTTTTACTCCATTATCAAATACTACGATTTCACCATACATTGCATGGTCAATACCGTATACAGTAGCAATTCCATCACCGACCCATATTACATTACCGGTCTCACGGCTTGCTTCATCCCAATTGAAATTCTCAATCTCACTCTGGATAATGGAGATAATATCTGTTGCACTAATTGCGCCCACAGTGGTCACCTCCCAGTTAATTTTCTTTCAAGCTGACAAAAACGTCCTTCAAAACTTCTGTCGTATTCCTTGTGATGTGCTCTTATAACATATCCGCCTAAGAGATCCGCATCCACTGTCTTTGTCAGTTCAATTGTATAATCCGGATATCTGCTCTTTAAGAAATCCTGTGCCTGCTTTGCATTATCATCTTCATCACTGCTGTCTGCACTTATAAGCTCTGCTTTTAAAATGTGGTTTGCTTCATCATCAATTCTGTAATATGAGTCAAATATGTCTCTCATCTCATCACAATAACCAAGCTTACACATTTCTTTAATGAAATTCTTCATAAGTTCCTTGGTATCATCAAGTGCAAACACTTTATCAATGATGTCGTATTTCTTTGCAAGAGGTATTTCAGGATTCGTGAGAATTTTCTGAAGTTCTGAAGTTTTGCTGTATAACTCATCAGCCCTTCTTACATCCTCTCTGCTCACAGACAACCGGTGTAAAACTATTGCATTATTTACTGCTGCCTGCGTCATGAGCATCACCTGTCTTTACGATTTTTCTTGCAGCTATGAGAGCGAGTCTTGCAATATCTGCCTGTGCAGCTTCCGTTGCTTTCTCTTTCTCTGTAGCTATATCAGCCTTTGCCTTTTCAAGCATTACTTCTGTTTCTTTTCTGGTCTTTTCCAAAGCTGCCTCATGCTCTTCCTGTGCTCTGTTTCTAGCATTTACAATAATCTCATCAGCTTCAGTCTTCGCACTTTCAAGCTTTTCGTCATATGAAGCCTTTAATGCATCTGCTTCTTCCTGACTCTTCTTAGCATCATCAAACTGCTGCTTAATCATATCTTCTCTTGCATTGATTACTTTCATAACAGGCTTAAACAGGAACTTCTTAAACACCAGATATAAGACGAGCAGATTGACTACTGTCCATAATATATTCCATGGATCTATACTTAACACTAGCTTCGCCTTCCTTTCTATCTTGTCTTAGTTATCTTTCCCATAAATGTTATTAGCCTAAGAAAAGAATTATAAGAAGGGCGATAACGAAACCATAAATAGCTGTTGCCTCTGCAAGGGCACAACCTAAAAGAAGTGACTTACTAATCTTGCTTTCTGCCTCTGGCTGTCTTGCGATAGCGTCTACTGCACTGCTTGTTGCCTTACCGATACCAAGACCAGCACCGATACCTGTTAATACTGCTATACCTGCTCCGATTGCTACTAAAATTGTTGACATAATAATAATCTCCTTTTTAAAACATTTATTCTTGTTACATATACTCTTACTCTGTAGCCTCTTTTATAAAAAGACCAGTTAAGAATACGAAAACATACGCCTGTATCAGTCCATCGAATATATCGAAGTAACAACTGAATACTGCCGGTAAAACTGCTGGAACTACCATCTTTAATAATTCCATGATTACAAATGAACCTAAAACATTACCGAATAATCGCATGCAAAGTGATAAGGGCTTGATAAATACTTCCAGAATATTAATAGGAAGTATTATAGGCATTGGCTCTGCAAAACTCTTAAGCCAGCCTTTAGTTCCTCTGGCTCTGATTCCTGCGACCTCAATAAGCACAATACTCATCAATGCCAGTGTTGCTGTAACATTCATATCCTTAGTTGGCGGCTTGAAACCAAGCAGTCCTATCAGGTTCGCAATTCCTATGTAAATAGCAATTGCTGACAGATATGGAATGTATGCCTTTCCTTTTTCTCCTACCGTCTCAGTGAAGAAATCATTGAGCCCCTTTATTGCTGTTTCTACAACTACCTGTCTGCGACTGGGGTTTTCCACACTTAGATTTCGGCTTAGCAGAATACACAACAGAAACACAACAGCCATGATAATCCATGTAACAACAACGGATTCATATACTGGGATTCCACCAAACAAAGGTATAGTGAACACTGTCTCGCAATTAAGTTCTTCCATAAGCCCTTCTACCAAAGCATCCATCTGCACGACCTCCTTTCTAAATATGAAACATATTTCTTTTCTGTTCACGGATTTTATTCCACAAAAAAAATAATGTCAAGCCTAGATTCTGCCTAGGTTTGACACTATTTTCTCCTTTAATAATCGTACATTTTTAACAAAAAATTATTTATGACCAGCGTTCATTTTTGTTATTTTTTACATTGAATTATGGCAAACTTTATTTTTATTTAATAATTTCATTAAAATTTGTCAAAAATGTATCAATAAAATCTGTTAATTTTTCTACAAATTTGTCATTTAATTAAGATATAACCGGTTATTCATTAATTATATTAATCTCTACAAAGCCGTTAAAACACTTGTATTCTCTATAACAAAGTTCCTGAACGTCTCTACAGCAGGAGACATGTATGTACTATTATCATTAACCATATAAAAGCTTCTCTCATATTCAGGTGACTCGATTTCAAATATTTCTACAGACATCTTTTCCAATATATCCATATATGGAACTACCGCTATTCCGAATCCATTAGCAACCAGCCCGGCAATAACCTGATCTTCCTCAGTTTCATATGCAATCTTTACTGTTATGTCCGATCTTTTCAACATTTCATCAAATATGCTTCTTATTCCAGAGTTCTTGTCAAAACATACATATGAATACCCGGCTGTCTCTGCAAGATTAATGCTCCTTTTCCTTTTCTTAGCCAGCGGATGTCCTTTGGGAGTAATAAGCACCAGTCTCTGCTTCATAACGGGCTCAGCCGTAAAATGATATTCTTCTGATGGCTTGGAACAGAACAACAAATCATACTTTCCAAGCTGCATATCGTCAAGCAGCCTGCCCGTAACATCTGTGTGAAACGTAAAATCTATATCAAGCTTCGGATTCTTCTTTATAAATGCTGCCGCCATCCGAGGGACATAGCTTATTCCCAATGGTCTTACAAGTCCTAATCTTATCGTTCCATTTCCCATTGCACTTCTTTTAATAGAAGCGATTCCATCATCTAACACATCAAGAGTCTTTTCTGCATAAGAAAAAAACTCCTCTCCGAATTGAGTCAGAGTTATCTTATGTCCGTTTTTTTCAAAGAGTTTAACACCAAGTTCCTTTTCCATCTGTGAAATTGCATGACTAAGACTCGGCTGTGTAATGCATAATTCCTCTGCCGCCTTCGTGTACTGGCGGATTCTTGCAAGTGTAACGAAATATCTCAGATTATATATATTCATAGACAGCCTCCTATGCACATTTATTATCTTAATTATAAACAGTTCTATAGACAAAATCTATAATTTCATTAAAATTATTCATTTGTTATTAATCAATAATGAAACTACACTTAGAGACTGTGATTATGTTCTTTATTAAAAAGAAAGGGGATTCCTTATGAGTTCAATTGATAGTGCAATAGATTTAAATGCTGGTTCTGTTTCTGAAAATGTTAAGACTACGCTTAGAGGTGAGCTTGTTCTTGCCTTTGCTGTTATAATCAACAGCCTTGGAGTTGTGCTTATGCTTTACTCAGGAACTGGAATATCTGCAATCTCAAGCGTTCCATATGCTTTTTCCGAAGTCTTCCCTAAGATTACTCTTGGTACATTTACATATATGTTCCAGGGACTTCTTGTACTCAGCCTTATGATTCTGCGAAAGAAGTTCGTACCATCATATCTGTTTTCATTCGTTGTCGGATTCATATTTGGTGAATGCATCGACATGCACAATCTGTGGGTTCCAATGCTCCCAACTGCAATCGGATTCAGAATTGTGTACTTTATTATAAGCTACTGCCTGATAAGTCTCGGCATAGCTCTTTCTAACAGATGTAAGCTTCCAATTATCCCTACCGACCTGTTCCCTCGTGAACTTGCTGACATAACTGGCGTTGCATATTCACGCATCAAGATTTCTTTCGATGTTATATGCCTTGCCGTAACTGCATGTCTTACCGGCCTGATATTAGGTCATGTTAAAGGTCTTGGCATCGGTACTGTTGTTGCTGCATTTACAATGGGAAAAGCCATCGGCCTTGTCGGCAGATGGCTTGATAAGAAATTTGATTTTGTTTCATTTATGAAGAAATAACTTCCTCACATATTGTCTAATCTATCTTTAATTACATTAATATCATAATCTGGGGCAGATGAAACTACTGCTTCGTATATTGGCTTTATATCTGCCTCTTCTTCCTCTAGTTCTGAGGCTATTGTCTCCAGAGTTTTTGACTTCTTTACCTTTTTTATAATCTGATTAACTATCTTTAATTGTTCTCCGCTCTGTTCACCCTCTGCAAATACTTCTTGGGTCAATTCTTCTTTTGCTTCTCGTTTTAATTCTTCTATAACTGTTTCTTTTAATTCTTCTTTAGCCATTTCCTTTGCTTCTTCAAATAATGTCCTTCTGACATCCTCCTCATCATAATCATATATACTCACTTCGACGACCTCCTCCCTGTGCTGTTCAAAAAAATCGACAAGTATATCCTCATCTATACATTCGTCAATTGCCTCTGTTACTGCAATCCTGACATCGTCCCCTTCAACTCCCATCTTGAATCTTACTTTATTAACAAATGTCATGTAATCACGCAGCGTTTTGCACTTATTAAGGATATGTACATCTTCGTTAATGTTGATAACACGCACCTTAAGCTCCAGCTCCGGGTTGTCAGCCGATATCTCATACATGTCCGACAGCCTGATTTCGTCCTCATCTTCAACCCATTTTTCCAGGCCATTGTAAAATGTCACAAAATGCGGAACAGGAATCTTAATCATGCTTCTTCTGTGAAGCATGGAATTGCTGAACAACTCTCTGAACACATCCGACACATAGTGCAAAAATCTTAACGGCATATTAGGATTCTTACTCGACTGCTGTTCAAACATATACAGGCTCATACACAGTAAAAATGAAGCGTCATTCTTATACTTCATGTACGAACCTCCATTTAATGTTGTAACCTGCAAATCGTCAACATTCGTGTAAGCTGAATTGTTAAGTGCATTATACAGCTCTAAAAGATTTTTCTTATCCCTGTATAGCATACAGAATACATTGTCCTTAAATTTAGATGTTACATTGTCTTTCTTCTCTGCCATAGAATATCCTCCTCGTCTCTTTCGCAGGCTGATATCCACGCACATATACTAATATTGTATTTGTCTATATAAGTATATTAGCATCTACAGATATCTAAAACAAGCCTGCATTATTCAATTATGTTTTATGTGGATTTTGCTGAATGAATGTCCATAAATGTTTTTCATAAATGAACTTTCATAGATAGATGTTAATCTATGAATATTCAGCTTTGATAAGCAACTGGTGTTGATTATTGAAACAATCAACACCAAGTTACTTTAGAAAAGATTTTATTCTTTAAATATATTAATATCATATATAATTATATATGTCAATATATATTATCTAAACATTAGAAATACCTCATTTTTATTAAAAAAGGTACAACATTCATCATGTGAATATTATACCTATAATTAATAAACATTATCTATACGCTCTCTCGTATATACCCGCAATCTCTTCATCAGTAGTTTCCTGAGGGTCTCTTACGAACAATCTCATCATTGTTGCCCTTGCGTTCTTGGCAAGTGTCATTGCTTCTTCCTTCTTTATTCCGTAATCAGACATTTTAAGGTCATCAACTCCACATGCCTTCTGTAATTCAAGAAGTGCTGTGATGAAATCTTCCGGTTTAGATGCATTTTCCATTCCAAGAAAATGTGCCATATCAATGAAGCGTTCATCACATACATGCTTATTAATCCAGAATGTGAAGTACTCCTTAGAAAGCATGATAAGACCTGCTCCATGAGGAAGCTCAGGGTGATATGCACTCATTGCATGCTCCATAGAATGTTCTGATATACATGATGTTACAACCATTGAATAGCCTGACATTGTATTAGCGTATGCAACATGTTCTCTTGCCTCAATATCGTTACCATCTTTAACTGCTCTTGCAAGATAATGTCCGATATTTTCAATCGCGGCACGCTGAATCATATCTCCCATAATATTATGTTTATTGCTTATATACCCTTCCAATGAATGGAAAAGTGCATCAAATCCCTGATATGCAGTGAATTTCGGTGGAACTGTTTTCATAAGCTCAGGGTCAACAATTGCATACTTTGCAAACATTCCCGCCATTCCACCAATACCAATCTTTTCATTAGTATCAGGATTAGAAATTACTCCGATAGTATCAACCTCTGAGCCTGTTCCTGCTGATGTAGTAATTGCAATCCATGGAAGCATCTCATTAGGAGGTATCATCTTACCACCTGATGGGCTGTTAGCATAATCCCACAGATTATCTGATGGCTGTGGAATGAACATTGCCATATTCTTAGCCGCGTCCATAACTGAACCGCCACCTAAAGCAATAACAAAGTCAACTCCGTTCTCGCGACCAATTCTTGCGCCTTCTTCAACTGCTGACTTCAGCGGATTAGCTCCTATTCCGTTATAAAGCACATATGAAACATCAGCCTGTTTAAGTTCATCTATTGTTCTGTCAAGTGAACCATTCATCCTTGCAGACTTTCCATTGCTTATAACAAGAAGTGCTTTCTTTCCTGGCATCTTAAGAGTATGAAGCTTAGAAAGACTTCCGCATCCAAATACGACATCTACTGGTGAAAAAAACTGATATTCATTCATGATTACTCCTCTCTGAAATTAATACTGCCATCTGCAGCATTCATTCCATCAACAATAGCCAGAGATTCCAGCTGGTATCCAAGATTACGGATAATCTGTCCGCCCTGCTGAAATCCCTTCTCAACTGCGATACCAATACCTTCAACAGTTCCACCTGCCTGATTGACAATAGAGATAAGTCCCTGAAGTGCACAACCATTAGCAAGGAAATCGTCAATAATAAGCACATGATCCTCCGGACCTACAAACTTCTTAGATATAAGCACCTGATTCTTGCACTTATGTGTAAATGATTCAACTTCGGCAGAGTACACATCACCGTCAATATTGACGCTCTGTGACTTCTTTGCAAATACAACCGGTACATCAAAGCATTCTGCAACTATACATGCAATACCGATTCCTGAAGCCTCAATTGTTATAATCTTATTAATATTCTTTCCGGCAAATCTTCTCTTAAATTCTTCGCCCATCTGCTTGAAAAGTTTAACATCCATCTGATGATTAAGAAAACTGTCAACTTTCAAGATGTTGCCTTCCTTGACAACTCCGTCCTTCATAATTCTTTCTTCAAGAAAATTCATAGTAATGATTCCTTTCGTAAGTAAATTATCTGTCATATTATAAGAAATAATTCTATCATCACTAAGCATTGCGGTCAATCGCTTTTAGTACTTAATACCCATATTTTTTCTTCTTCGCAACAAGGAAAATTATGGTTGCAATCATAGCAAGAAATTCTGCCACAACTACTGACATCCACACACCTGTAAGCTTGAAAAACACAGGCAGAATAAGCACTGCTGTCACCTGAAATACAAGGGTCCTAAGAAACGATATCAATGCTGATGTAAGGCCATCACTAAGTGCTGTGAAGAATGACGAACCTAATATCGGGAAGCCTGAAAACAGAAACGAACATGAAAAAATCATGAAACCTGCAACAGTTATGTCGAATAATTCCTTATCATACCCGACAAACACCTGCGCAAGCGGTCTTGCAAGAACCTGTCCCAGCACAAACATTGTAAATGCTCCAACAACGATAATTCTTATACCTTTTCCAAGAATACTCTTTAATTCTTTTTTATTACCAGAGCCATAATTAAATCCGACAATAGGTGCACTTCCTACTGAGTATCCCATGAATATTGCCTGAAATATGAAATTGACATACATAACAACACCATAAGCTGCAATTCCATTTTCTCCGGCATATTTCATCAACTGCATATTGTAAAGCATACTTACTAAAGACGCTGACACATTATTCATGAATTCAGACGCACCGTTAGATGCTGCTTTACCAAGTATTCTGATATCAAATCTGAACTTTGTTAATCTTAAAAGGCTTGTGTTCTTTTTCATAAAATACACAACCGGAATTGCACCTCCAACAAGCTCACTCATCGAAGTTGCAAGTGCCGCACCGACAAGCCCCCATCTGAATCCTGCAACAAAAAGTGCATCAAGCGCCATATTGGTAACACCTGCTGCCACAGTCACATACAGACCAAGCTTAGGCTTTCCCGCTGTTGCAAACAGACACTGAAACTCAAACTGCAATATATAAAAAGGTAATGCCGCAAGAATAATTCTTCCATATAATACACAGTCACTAAGAAGCTTTCCTTCTGCACCAAGCATCATGGCAACAGGTCTTATCAATATAATACCAAGAAGTCCTAATACAATACCGCATATTGCTGAAAATGCCACTATAAACGAGAATATGTGGCTTGCCTTCTCTTTCTTTCCCTCTCCAAGTGACATTGCAATAAGTGCGCCACCACCTGTTCCAAACATAAATCCGACGCAGCCAAGAATCATAAGCACCGGCATAATCAGATTAACTGCTGCAAATGAAGTTTTACCTACAAAGTTAGAAACAAACAAGCCATCAACAACGCCATATATAGATGTAAATATCAGCATAACAATTGATGGCATTGTGAATCTCATGAGTTTCCTATATCCAAAATGATCTGATAATTTAATCTCTTCTTTCATTCATTTCCTCAAAATAATCACTTCTGTCTTGCCATTGCAATCTGGTCAGGAGTTATAGGAAGCTCGTAAAATCTCTTTCCTGCCGCATGGCTTAATGCATCTGTAATTGCAGGAAGCGGTGTATTAATTACAACCTCTCCGATTGATTTAGCACCAAAAGGACCTGCATTCTCGTAACTGCTCTCAAACTCAACATTAATATGTCCAATATCCATTCTTGATGGAATCTTGTACTGTAAAAATGAGTTCTCATACAGCTTGCCTTTATCTGAATATGTGATATTCTCTGACATTGTCATTCCAATTCCCTGTAAGATACCACCCTCTGCCTGTACTCTTGCAAGGTTAGGATTAACAGGTGTTCCACAATCAACACATGCGTCATACTCAACAACACGGCTCTCACCTGTGAGAAGGTCAACCTCGACCTCCGCTGCTCCAACCATGAATGGTGGTGGTGAAATAGGTGATGTATGTGTATTGGTAACTGAAAGTGCTATATCATTACCACACATGGATGCTGTTGATATATCGGCCAGGGTTACACATTTATCCTTGTTCTCACCTGATTCGCATATTACTTTCTTTCCGTCAAATGTGACATCACATTTCTCGCAGCCTAACATCTTAGCACCAAGCTTTTCGATTCTGTCTCTAAGCTCTAATGCACATTTTTCAACAGCCTTACCAGTTACATATGTTGTACTTGATGCGTATGAACCTGAATCATAAGGTGATATGTCAGTATCTGCACCAAATACACTTATATCGTCTGTGCTGCATTCAAGAACCTCTGCTGCAATCTGTGCAAGTATTGTATCACAGCCTGTTCCCATATCAGCAGCTCCGATGTTCATAGTATATACACCTTCATCATTAAGCTTTAGTGTCGCACTGCCGACATCAACTCCTGATATACCTGAGCCCTGCATTGCCATGCCCATTCCGACAAAACGTGCCTTAGTATCAGAAATCTTTCTCATAGGATATTTCTCATCCCATTTAATCATCTCTTTGACCTTTGCAAGACATCTGTCAAGTGCACAGCTTGTATTAACCTGTCCATAGTAAGCAGGCATTACATCGCCCTCTTTTACTATGTTCTTAAATCTGATTTCAAACGGGTCCATATGAAGTCTGTCTGCCAGTTCATTTACAGCCGACTCAACTGCAAAAAGCCCCTGTGTCGCACCATAACCTCTGTAAGCACCCGCTGACATTATATTAGTATATACAACATCACTTACAAAACGGAACGCCTCTGCCTTTCCATATAATGGAATTGACTTGTGTCCAGAAAGTCCTACTGTTGTAGGACCATGCTCGCCATATGCGCCTGTATTAGATAATGTGTATAAATCAATTCCTTTTACAATACCATCCTTAGTTGCACCAAGTCTTACATGCATCTGCATCTCATGTCTTGGTGATGAAGCTGACTGTGTTTCTTCCCTTGAAAATATAATCTTAGACGGTTTCTTTGTCTTCCATGTAACAAATGCAGGATATATCTCTGACACAGATGTCTGCTTTGCTCCAAATCCACCTCCGATTCTTGGCTTGGTAACTCTTATCTTAGATGGCGATATTCCAAGTGCATGTGAGATAATTCTCCTGCAATGGAATACTATCTGTGTAGAACTTACGACATGAAGTCTTCCATAAGTATCTATTGTACAGAAAGTTCTGAAAGTCTCCATCATGCTCTGCTGGCATGCCTTAGTATGATATGTCCTGTCAATCACAATATCACACTCATCTAACACTTTATCGATATCTCCGTTGCCGCTCTCATCATGCGCGCACAGATTTCTTTTATTATCAGCTCCAACCGGACATAATGCCTCCCAGTTATCCTCTGGATGTACAAGAATCTCATTATCCTTTGCCTTAGTGAAATCAAGCAATGGTTCAAGCACTTCATATTCTGTCTTAATAAGCTTCATTGCCTTATCAACACAGCGTTCATCAGCACCTGCAACAATGGCAACCGGATCGCCTATGAATCTTACATGCTTATCAAGAATAAGCCTGTCATAAGGACTTGGCTCAGGATATGTCTGACCTGCACATGTGAATCTTTTCATATTCTGGTCAACATCTTTATATGTAAATATTGCTTCTATTCCCGGCACCTTCATCGCAATATCAGTATTAATATTCTTTACAAATGCGTTGGCATATGGTGAGCGCAGAAGCTTTACAACAAGGCAGTCCTTAGGTGCAATATCATCTGTATACACCGGCTTTCCAAGAAGCAGTTCCATCGCATCTTTCTTTCTGATAGCTTTATTAACCGACTTCATCTATTCAGCCTCCTTTGCTTTCTTTGCCTCAAGGAAATTCATAATTCCTCTTAACTGTCCCTCATAACCTGAACATCTGCACAGATTCCCTGAAAGGAACTCCTTTATCTCCTCTTCGTCAGGATAAGGATTTTCTCTGAAAAGTGCCAATGCATTCATAACAAATCCCGGATTACAGAATCCGCACTGCTCTGCTCCCTGGTCTGCTATAAATGTGACAAATTCAGACGCCTCCTCCTGTAATCCTTCGAGTGTTGTAACACTGCATTTGTCTGCTCTTGCTGCAAGAACTGAACATGAAAGGACAGGCTTATCATTAAGAAATACTGTACATAAGCCACAGTTAGATGTTTCACAGCCACATTTTACGCTGTAACAGCCATGCTCTCTCACGAATTCATAGAGTGTCATGTCTGCCGTAATATCTGCTTTAACAGATTTTCCATTCAACTTAATATCAACTAACATATATTCTCCAATCCGTAATCACCAATTAATCTCTGTTAATATTCTGAAGTGCCCTGCCTGCAAGAACGCCTGAAAGATGACTTCTATACTCAGCACTTCCTCTCATATTGCCCGCTGTAGGCACATTTTTCTTAACAAATGTACTGAATTCTTCTACCGACTTCTCGTTAATACCGCCTGCAAGTATTCCTTCTGTATCTTTAACAACAATTGCTCTTCCCGGCCTTGCACCTATGCAGATATTGCAGACTCCAGTATCTTTAAACTTTACTCCTGCACATGTAAGCACCGGCAGATCTGTTTCTGTTATTCTCACTGCTTCATAAAACATATTCACCGGTCTTTTCTTAACAATAATATTAACAACAATGTCCCTGTCATAATCACGGTCAGCATACTCAGTTAATGGAACAATGCCTCCCTTGTATAGTTCTACATAAGAATCCAGTCCGATTAAAAGCGTAAGCACATCAGAAAATCCATATCTTCCATATATACTTCCACCAACTGTTGCAAGATTTCTGAACTGCACACCTACAATATGCCTTAAAGCCTCCTTAGCACAGCCATCTGTATATTCATTAAAACTCTCATGAACTTCTAACTGTCTTAAAGTTGTCATACAGCCAATCTTAAATTCTTCATCTGATTCTTCAATCTTATCAAGTCCAAGCCCTGACATATCAATAGCTGTATTCATTCTGTTGTCGCCCATACGCATCCACATCATGCCGCCGACAATACGGTTAGCTTTTTTCTGATTAAGCTCATAGGCTTCTTCAAGGCTTTCTACTTTCTTATAATTCTGTATAGTAAGCATAAAAACTCCAATCTATTTATTAGTGATATGAACAACGGACGGTTGTGGCAACCAGACCCGATGCCTGCAGGTGATTGCTCTCATGGCAGCTTAGCTTAGCGGGAGTAGCTGCCGCCATCTGCAAAGTCTATTAGTGTGCAGAAAATCAAACGCGCTACGCTTGAACGAGATTTTCTGCACACACCTTTAAGCATATGGCGGCATAACTCCCACACAGCACGCTGCAAATCGAGCCCTCGCCTGCTGGCATCGGGCCTGTGCCCGCCACAACCTGTCTGTCGACCTTCACTACTAAATTCTTTACTCACCAAGAAATTGATAAATAATCTCATTCTCTTTCCTTATATAAATATAACGGCTTGTAAAACCCTTGTCAATCTGATAAAATTCATTCGCTAATATAATTTATGAGAATTGTTTTTTGAGATATTTAGAACAACAGCCACAAAAAATTGTTGAGTCCAACGCAGGATGCTTTGGAACCGCCGGTACTTGGTAAGCGGGAATAGTTGACACGAAGTGACAACAAATTCCCGCGAACCTAGTACCGCTGCGAGCGACAAGCAGCGAAAGCGTGTCCTGCGTTGGACTCAACAATTTTTCAAGGCGTCCGTTCTAACAAATCTCCACAAACCAATTCGCAGAAAGGATTTTAACATGAAGAATTTTAAAAGATTTACCGCCCTCTTTTTAGCAATGCTCATGCTTTTTTCATTAGCAGCATGCGGCAATTCTACAACTTCTGATAAGGGCACAGAAGAAGCTACTACTTCAGCATTTGACGTAATGTCTCAGTTTAATGAGATTGGCGTAAGCTATCCTCTTACTGTTACTGACCAGGCTGGTAGAACCGTAACATTTGAAAAGGCTCCAGAAAAGATTGCATCATCTTACTACATTTCAACAAGCCTTCTTCTTGCACTTGGATTACAGGATAAACTCGTTGGAATTGAAGCCAAGGCTAACACAAGAAATATTTACAAGCTTGCAGCTCCTGCAATCGTAAGCCTTCCTAACATGGGAACAGCCAAGGAATTTAATACAGAAGCATGTGTAGCTGCTACACCTGATGTTGTATTTCTTCCAATGAAATTAAAGAAAACAGCTGATACTCTTGAAAGTCTTGGAATCAAGGCTGTTGTTGTGAATCCAGAAGACCAGTCACTTTTAGAGGAATGTATAACTCTTGTTGGAAAGATTACTAACAATGTCGGTCGTGCTGAAGCACTTAATAATTCAATCAAGACATTTTTAGCTGATAACAAGACTAATGTTTCTGGCGAAAATACACCATCTGTATACCTTGCAGGTAACAGCTCTGTTCTCTCAACTGCCGGAAGCAAGATGTATCAGAATACTCTGCTTACTAACGCAGGTGGTAAAAATGTTGCTTCTGAACTTACAGATACTTACTGGGCAAATGTTTCTTACGAGCAGATTCTTGCATGGAACCCTGATTACATTGTTATCGCTGCTGATGCAACTTACTCAGTTGATGACATCTTAAACGATGCTAATCTTGCCGGCTGCAATGCTGTTAAGAACAAAAATGTAGTAAAGCTTCCTAACGATATCGAAGCATGGGATTCTCCAGTTCCTGGAAGCTTCCTTGGAAGTATATACATTGCTTCTGTTCTTCACCCAGAAAAGGTAACTAAAGATTTCTATGAAACTTGTGTAACTAAATTCTATGAAAGCTTTTATGGATTTACACCTGCAAAATAATTAAGGATGATTTATGTTCAAGAATATTAATAATTACAGGAACAAAATTATACTATTATCTGTCATGTGGGCACTGCTTCTTATAGCAGTGTTTACATGGTCAGTTCTTACCGGACAGTATCCACTCACATTAAAAGGACTGCTGTCAGGGGACACTATGTCAATTATGGTCTTTAAAAGACTAAGACTTCCACGCGCCATTATGGGCATTATTGGAGGCTTTGGCCTTTCAATATCTGGTTATGTATATCAGATGATATTTAAAAATCCACTGGCATCACCTGATGTTGTCGGTGTTTCTTCCGGTGCTAGTGCCGGCGCAGCTTTTGCTATAGTTGCGGTTTCGTCTTTAACCCCTGTTGTATCAATATCCGCATTTGCCGGAGGAATAATTGCCCTTATAATCACATTACTTGTGGCTTATCTTGTTCCCGGCAGAAACAGTTACACAATTGTACTTGCTGGTATTGCCATTCATTCTGTAGCACAGACAATTCTTATGTTTCTCAAACTTGCTGCAGATCCTGAAAAACAGCTTGCTTCTATTGAATACTGGATCATGGGAAGCCTTAACGGTGTTTCAAAGGACAGCCTTGCTATTCCTTTCTTTGTAACATGTGCAGGCTTTATAATCATGACTTTATTATACAGACAGATTCTCATTCTCTCGATAAATGAGGATGAAGCTGCCGCTCTCGGTGTCAATGTCACAGTTCTCCGTTTTATCATATTAATGATTGCAACGTTAATCGTATCATCAATTATATGTGTAACCGGACTTATCAGTTTTATTGGACTTATTGCACCTCACATTGCCAGATTACTCACAAGACGCAATGACAGATTCACATACATATCAAGCGGACTGGCTGGTGCCATCATCATGACAATTGCTGATATATTTGCAAGAAGTGTATCCTCATCGGAACTCCCTGTAAGCATATTTACATCACTCCTTGGTGCACCGCTGCTTATAATCCTGCTTATCAAAGCTAACAAAAAGGAGGTTGCATAATGTCCGATTTATTCAATCCTGAATTATATGTTTCAGATGTATCAGTATATTATGGAAGCAAATGTGCTGTCCAGAATGTAAGCTTTAACATACATCCCGGACAACTCACAGCTATTATCGGCAATAACGGCTGTGGTAAAACCTCGCTTATAAGAGCTGTCATGAATCTTGTTAAACATAGTGGAAAATGCATGCTTGGTGAAGTCCAGCTTGAAAATATGTCTGTCAGAAAAAGAGCCGGCATGATAAGCTACATTCCACAAAGAACCGGAATAAGCATAAGTATGACTGTAAGAGAAGTGTGTCTGCTCGGATTTAATCCACAGCTTCACATGCTTGAATCATACAATTCCAATATGAGACATCGTGCTGATAAGGCTATCGATTCTGTTGGCCTTGCCGGATTATATGATACAGACTTTCTCACATTAAGCGAAGGCCAGAAGCAGTTATGCATACTTGCACGCACACTTATAGAAGATTCGGCGCTTCTGCTTCTTGATGAGCCTGACAGTGCGCTTGATTTTTCTAACCGTCATATGCTTATGAAACATATCCGGAATATTATTTCTGATAACAAATGTGCTCTCATGTGTATACACAGTCCGGAACTGGCACTTGAGTACTGCGACAGGATTCTTCTTATGAAAGATGGAAAAATTGTTTCAGATATTGATGTACATGCAGCCAGTCTTTCAGAAATCAATGAGAAAATGTCTCTTATATATGATAATATCAATGTTACTGAATTTACTGATGCCAAGGGAAATGTACACAGAATAGTTCTTGCTTTATAATAGGGGGATTTATGAATAATTGTTATTTGGACGCAGAAGCCGTAATTACATTTTTCAGGATGACCGGCAGAAAACACATTTTTATAACAGGCAGCCGCGGCAGTGGAAAATCTCATCTTGTTAATAATATGTTAAAACATATGTCCGATTCTTTCAATCTGTTACAGAGTCATAGAACGGATACACCACAGGTTGTCATTAAATCTAATCTGGTTGCTGACAATAAAGAATTCGTGATTGGTGTACCCCGGACATCTGGAATTAATCCTGCATCTAAAGGCAATAATATGACAATTATTGAAGATGGATTTATTAATTGTGCAATTCCTGCCATTGATACACATCTTGATACAACTCCTGAAAGATTATTTGTTATTGATGAGCTTGGTTATCTTGAAAGCTCTTGCATCCCATTTCAGAAGGCTGTTGAAAAACTGCTTGATAATTCACATGTTTTAGCTGTAATCAGAAAACAATCCACAGAATTTCTAAACAGAATCTGTAACAGGAAAGATGTTCTTGTTATTGATATTGACAACACATTTGAAACGCTTTCTTGCATTATTATGGCTTCCGGTATGTCAAAACGTTTTGGCTCTAATAAGCTGATTACAGACTTTAATGGACGCTCTCTTTTTGAAAATGCAGTATCTATAAGCCATTTTGCCGGCTTTGGTGAGACACTTGCAGTAACACGGCATGATGAAGTTGTCCATATATGTGAAGATAAAAATATACATTTTCTCCAACACGACATGCCATACAGAAATGAAATGGTCCGGCTTGGAGTTACCAGAATTCTATCAGATAACGCTTCTTCAGGTAATCTGCAGCCTCAGGGAATCCTTTTCCTGCCATCAGACCAGCCTCTTATCACAAGGACAAGCCTGCAGCTTCTGTGTCTTACATTTCTTTATTATGATGATAAGATATGCAGACTTTCCTACAAGGAAAATGCTGGTTCTCCATGTATATTTCCTGCAAAATATTACGATGAGCTTCTAAACCTTCCTGAGAAAAAAGGCGGCGGGTTCTTAACAAAAAAATATCCCGCACAGGTTGTATTAGTTCCTGTACGGGATGAATATGAACTATATGATATCGATACTCCAGACGATATTACTCGTCTTTTGAAGTTTCTTCATTAGCCGGTTTGCTCTTAGGAAGTATCACATTAAGTAATATTGCCACAAATGCTGCAGGTACAATACCTGACTCACCAAACATAAGCTGTACTGCCTGTGGTGTATGTTCAAGAATTGCAGGGCTTACACCCATTCCGTAACCTACACCAAGTGCAACTGAAACAATTGAAAGTCTTCTTGCATCAAGCGGCTCTTTAGTAATAAGCTGGATACCACTTACTATGATTGATGAGAACATCATAACTGCTGCACCACCAAGTACTGACTGTGGCATGATTGATATAAGTGCTCCAAGCTTAGGTATAAGTCCGCATAATATAAGGAATACCGCACCTGATGCAAGTGCAACTCTGTTAACAACCTTAGTCATTGCAACAAGTCCTACATTCTGGCTGAATGATGTATTAGGAAGCACACCGAACATTGCTGCAAGTGTTGAACCAAGACCATCACACATTACGCCTCCAGAAAGCTCCTTATCTGTTGCCTCTCTTCCCATTCCACCTTCCATAACGCCTGAAATATCACCAACAGTCTCTACTGCTGTTACAACAAACATTACAAGTACAGGAAGTATTGCTCTTAAATCAAACACAGGCTTAACTGGCATAAACTTTGGAATTGCAATCCATTTAGCCTCTGCTACCTTGTTCCAGTTAAGTACCCATGATTTAGTATACTCAACTCCATCAGCTGTAACTGCTGTATGTGGAAGAACCAGTCCCATAATAATTGCTACAATATAACCCACAATAATTCCAACAAGAATTGCAGATGAACTAAGATATCCCTTAGTCCAGTGCTTAACAAATAATATAACTACAAGCACAACAAATGCCAGGAAAAGGTTTTCCAATGAACCAAAATCCTTAGCAGAACTTCCACCACCAAATGAATTGATACCTACTGAGATAAGCGACAATCCTATGGAAAGAACTACTGTTCCTGTTACTACTGATGGGAAGAATTTTCTTAATGGTTTAATAAATGCTCCAAGTACAGTCTCAAAAAGACCACCTATAATAGATGCTCCCATAATTGCACCATAAGCTAATATTCCGCCACCCATAATCTTGGTAACACTGCTGAATACTCCGATAAATCCAGAGCTTGTACCCATAATAATAGGCACCTTGCCACCAACAGGTCCGATTGAAAACAACTGAATAAGTGTTACAATACCTGCAATAATCATTGCGTTCTGTAAAAGTGCAACCTGGATAGATGCATATTCACTTCCTGCCCCAATTCCACATGCACCTGTAATAATAAGCAGCGGTGTAAGATTACCTACAAACATTGCCATTACATGCTGAAGTCCAAGCGGTATTGCCTGTTTTAGCGGAAGCTTTCCATTAAAATCATATGCTTCCGGCATAAGCGCTTTTATTTTTTTCATAAGTCCTCCAAATATTTATAAGAATTTTATAAAGCACTAATACTATAATTCAAAATTCATGTGTTGGCAATATTTTAGTGTTATTTCTAATATTTTTTAATCTAAGATTTTCCCGTCAGTTGAAATCGTCACAACCTGCCATGGAATGAATTTTCCACTGTTCTGTAATGCTGTCCTTGCAGCATATTCAAGTCCTCCACAGCATGGAACTTCCATTCGAACAATAGTAACACTCTGAATATTATTGTTACTTATTATCTGTGTAAGCTTTTCGCTGTAATCAACATCATCAAGCTTCGGACAGCCGATAATAGTAATCCTTCCCTTCATGAATTCCTGATGCATATTGGCATATGCATATGCTGTACAATCCGCCGCGATTAAAAGCTTTGCTCCGTCAAAGTATGGTGCATTAACTGGCACAAGCTTAATCTGACATGGCCATTGTGCAAGCTGGGATTCTGGTGCAACCGGGTATGCTATGTGTCCTGCTGCTGAATCTTCTGTCTCCGCATTTACCTGTGAATTTCTGTTAAACTGTCTCATCATGCTTCCAGGGCATCCTGAAAAATGTGGTTTATGTGCTGCTGCCTGCTCCTTTGCAGCTTTATTGGCAAGAACCGCAGCTTCATCATATGCTGCCGCTTCTCTTTCTACAAATGAAATTGCCCCTGTAGGACACTGTGGCAGACAATCGCCAAGACCATCACAGTAGTCGTCTCTCATAAGTCTTGCCTTTCCATCAACCAATCCGATTGCCCCCTCATGACATGCTGTCACGCATGCTCCGCACCCATTACATTTATCCTCATCAATATGAATAACTCTTCTTATCATCACTTAATCCTCCTGTGTTCTCATTGATTTCGTGATTAAAGAATAATATAATGAGCATAATAAATATGTTGTTTTAACCACATTTTTGATAATTTATTAAAAATGTACTTTAAGTCAGAAAATTGGATTTTACCGGGGCAGTATAAGGAGAACTTATGGCAATTATCAAATCACCAATATTTAAAGATATCACCGAATCTAAAATATCAGAAATGACCGCAGCCGGATTTCTGCGTGCCAGAAAATTCCGCAAAAATTCGTTTATATATCATGTAACAGACAGTGTTCACGAAATTGGAATTGTTGCATCTGGTCAGGTAACTATTGAATATATAGATTTGTGGGGCAACAAAGCTATTATGAGCAATATTACTCCTGGACATGTATTTGCTGAAACATATGCTCTGACTGGCGAACCGCTCATGGTAGATGCGGTCGCTTCTGAAACAAGTGTGATTCTTTTTCTTGATATGGATAAATTGATGAGTTCACAATTTGAAAATACGCACTGCAAAGATACAATCCTTAACAATCTGCTGCACATTTCCATTCAGAAGAATCTCACCCTGTCTAACCGGATATTCTGCACATCACCTAAGACAATCCGAGAAAGGCTTCTTATATATCTGTCCAATGAGTCAAGAAAAGCTGGCAGTCAGGAATTCATAATTCCATTCGACCGCCAGCAGCTTGCCGATTATCTTAACGTTGACCGTTCAGCACTTTCCAAGGAACTTGGAAAAATGCGTAATGAAGGGCTTATTGAATTCAGAAAAAATGCATTTCATCTGCACAGCATTTGCTAAGAATTCTGTTCTATAAACCGTTTCACCACTGGTCTTATCGGTGGTGAAATGTTATCCAGTTCAACCTCGGCAATATTAAAAAACTTCAGTTCTTCAATTTCTTCTTCCTGTCTCTTTAATTCTCCATGGTATTTTCTGCACACATATATAATCTCAATATTAGACACTTCATCACCATTAGGATACACATAATGCACCTCCGGACCGGAATTCACCATAAAAAATTCTATCTCATCTGCAATAAGACCTGTCTCCTCAAACAGCTCTCTTCTTGCACAATTCTCCACTTTCTCGTCAAGTTCAATAGAACCCCCGGCATATCCCCATTTGTGATTATCTGTACGCTTTCCTAAAAGAATCTGGTTCTTTTCATTCACTATTATTATGCTTGCGGCGCACTGCATCAGTGTCCTGTGTCCTACAAGCTTTCTTAAATCCATTATGTAACCTGGCATTGTTTAATCCTTTCAACAGTAAATTCCAATTTATCCTCTAACTGCCTCTCCATACGAAAAGACATATTCTCTTCTATTCTACAAGACTCTTACTTTTCCATTTTCCACTTTTCCATCTAAGCACCATTCCAACTGCTCTCGCACACTCGTCACCTGCCATGGCAATATATGCCCCTACCGCAAGCAGCCCCATATGTATTCCAAGAAAATATGTTCCACCAACTGCAAACAGATACATAAATATTGCGCCCATTATAACAGGGAAAATAGCATCTCCACTTGTTTTTAATGCCTGGCCATATACAAGATTTGTCACTCTTCCAAATTCAAGAAATATATCTACTACCAACAGTTTTACTACAAGCTCAATCATCTGTATATCATTCGTAAATATATGAACGATAAAACGTCCGGTAATTGCAAATGTCACAGAAAAGCACGTTGCTGTTACAAGACCATATATCACAGCTTTTCGCGTACCCCTGTCACATTCCTCATACTTCTTTGCTCCGATTCTCCAGCCCGTCATAATGGCATTTGCCTGTGCAAGCGCAGCTCCCACACAATATGAAAAATTGGCTATCTGCATAGCATACGAACGAGCTGTAACATTCATTCCATCCGTATCCATATGGTTCATAAAACATACTATAAATGTCATTGCCACATTATAAAGTGCTGTTTCGAATGCCGAAGGAAAACCTATTTTAACAATCTGTGCAAGTATCTTTCGTGGTTGTGCGCGCTCAGGACTTTGCTTTGCTTTTATAAGTACAGCTCCCATTGCTGCTACAATAATAAGATTCACAACCTTTGAAAAAACTGTTGCAGCAGCAACTCCCATTACTCCCCAGTTAAACACAAACAAGAATACCGAATTCAATATAATATTAATTACATTACCAACAACTGTCCCTATTAAGGAATGTTTTGTATAACCAAACACTCTTAAATAACTCGAAAAAATTGGAATAAGCGCATTTAAAAAACTTGCACCTCCAACAATTTTAAGGTATGTTTCAGCCGGCTCAAGTAAAGCAGGGGCAATACTCACTATCTTAAGTATCCACCCAGAAAAAGCAGCAAGAATAAAAGACATCAGGATACCTGTCAGTGCATTAAATACAAGTCCAAGCTGCCTGGCCTGATATGCAATTCCAGGTTTTCCAGCTCCAATATTTTGTGACATAACTGCTACCATACCGGATGATATTACCCCGAACATGATAATAAAAACACCTATATATGTATTTGCTGTTCCAACAGCCCCCACAGCCTGATCACTTACTGATGATAACATCAGTGTATCAACCATACCTGAAAGCATATAAAATAAAGTTTCCAGGCATATTGGCACAGATAGCTGTGTCAATGTTTTTCTTTCACCTTCCATACATTCTCCTTAAAATACTAATGTAATATATATTATCAAATTCAGTTTCCGCATGAATCGTCCCACCAGTGTTTACGAACTCTGATAAGGGCAAATACAAGGGTGCAGGACATCCGGTGGATGTCCGCTTTGCACCGACCGAAGCGGCAGCGGAGACCAAAAAAATCTGATAACACATTATAACACAAAATGAAAATGACATGGTGATTAACCAGTAGGAAATGTTGCATGATTAATCTGCTGTTTTGGCTGCCTTGATACTTCTTAGGTTGACGGCTAGATACGCATTAGAGATGTCTCCATCCAAATGCTGTTCTAGCAAGTAACTTTTCCCTTGAACCCTTTGTTTATTATATGTGGGGCGCTTTTCGCCCCCAAATAGTGAAAGTGGGGGCACTTTCTGCCCCCGCTCAGGAAATATTGCTAAAATTGCCAATCTCGACAGTAATACCCATAATTCTGTTAGCAACGGTCGATACCTCCTTCCGTAAAAATGGGCATAAAAAAAACAGATTTCTCCAGACATGAAAAAAGCACCAACCATTTCTGATTGATGCTTTCAAATTATTTTGTTTTTGTAAATATATTTAATTGCGTATCCACATCTCGTCCACCATACATAACACGGATAATCGTAACCACTTGTGTATCATCATCCGGAATATATAAAACAAGATACATGCTTCAAGCCTATCAAGCTGACCACTTACATTTTCTGGTGTCTGCAATTCAAAAGCAATGTATTCGAAGATTCCACGAAGGTCTATCTCGGCCTAATCTGAAATCACGATATAATAAATCATAAATTGTAATCCTTGCGGATATTGGTAAAAACAGATTTTGCTGATCTAGTATAACCAGACTGCATATCTGCATATCCTTTCTCTCATACTGGTTTAAGTATATCAGATTCATTAAAATCTGTCCGAAAAACTGTCTTAATTTATGAGACCATTATAGCTAATAATAAGTCTCTATTTTTCAATAACTATTGCAAAATTATATGTTGTTTAAGAAAATATTTTAATTTTAAAGATAAAAAATTCTTCATCCTGCAATGCTTTATATTCCATATTGTAATTATTCAGAATATTACTTACAATATATAAACCTAATCCATTACTATTTTCCTTATTTAAATCAAATTTAACATCAAATATTTTATCCATATTCGAAATTTTATTGTTACCGTATGTATTCTCTATATATAACCAATCATTAACTATCCCAATATTAATTACCCCATTTACATCAGTATATTTTACCGCATTACTAATCAAATTAGATAAAATAATCTTTAAAGCTGTTTTTCCTATATAAACATTCTCATCTAATATATAATTATTGACAGTTATTTTCTTTTGATTTGCTAATATTTCATACTTTTTTAATATGTCTTCTAATGTATCATTTATTTTCAAATATTCTTCATCATTATTCAAATTTTCTATAGAATGAACTGATAATATTTGAGAAATATTTTTTGTTAAACTATCAACGATTTCAATACATTCATTAATATAAATATCTCTCTCTTTATATTTTCCAATATTGTATTTCATGTTTTCCAGTATTATTTTAAGACTAGCAAGAGGAGTTTTAAGTTCATGGGATGCACCTTTAAAAAAGTCATATTTTAACTTTTCTAATTTTAAAATTTCTTTATTTTTAAATTCCAAATCGTCAATTGTTCTTAATAAAGTAGAATACAAATCATTAATTTGTTGTTTTAATTCTCCAACCTCATCATTAGAGCTAACTTTTAAACGCGTTTTTTTATCCAGTTTCATCATTTTATCAGTAACAATTTTTATTTCTTGTAAATTATTTTTTATTGATTTTGCATAAATTAAAGAAATAATAGCAGAAAATAAAATTGATATTAATAATGAATATGGTAAAAATTTAAGGCTTAAATCTTTCGCATCTCTTTGCATATCAGCTGTAGAAACAAATTGTAGATTTATTTTTTTACCATCATTAAGTTTTATTTCTCTTTCTTCAATTATCAGAGAATTACTATCACTTTCTAAATTAACATTTATATTATCTTTAATTTGTATTTCATTCATATTATTTTTTTCTTTTATAAATGCTTTTATTTCACTACTTTTAGAATAAAGTTCCAAAGTTTGTTCTATATATTTTATTTCTTTTCCATTCATATTACTAGAAATTTCATTTGCAATATTATAAATCTTTTCTTTTCTCGTCTCCAAATATGTTTTAGGAAAGATAAAAAAAACTAATGAATGAACTAATATAATTATTATTCCAAGAACAGAAAATATTTGTATGAACATTTTGGGAAATATCTTTAATTTTTTCATTTTCTCTCCAATTTATATCCTACATTTCTTATAGTAGTTATACAGTCTAATTGTAATTTTTTTCTAAGTTCTTTTATATATACATCTATTACTCGATCATAAGGAGTTTCTTCGCTATCTTTCCATACATAATCAATAATTTGCATTCTTGTTAACACTTGTCCATTATTATCCAATAAACATTTTAATACTTCTAGTTCTTTTGCATTTACATCTATTTCTTCACCATTTATTTTAGCTGTATAGCTATTAAAATTAACCGATAGATCCTTATATTCAAACTTCTCTAAATGTCCATAATTCTTCTTAATTAAAGAATCTATTCTAGCCTTTAAGACAGGCAATGAAAATGGCTTTTCTATATATCCATCTGCCAGATTAGTAAACGCATCAATTTTATATTCTTCATCACTAAATGCAGTCAAGATTAGAATTGGTAAATTGCTTTTCTTTCTAATTTCTTTCAATACTTCTAAACCATTTATAAAAGGTATCTGTATGTCTAAGATAACCAGATTTATATCGCTATTAAATTCTGACAAGGCTTCTCTTCCATCTTTAGCTTGAATAACAGTATATCCAAATTCTGAAAGATATTCACTTAATCCCTCTCTTATCATATTATCATCTTCAACAATTAATATTTTCATGTATACCTCCACTTAAGCCTATTCGCTTATATTGTACAGCATATTATTGGATATTTAAAAGCAAAAAAATTTTTGGTGCTTTTCAGCACCAAAAATTTTATTTATTGTCAATTAATAATTCTTTTGGATTCCTTCTTAATATATTGAATGAAGAAATAATCAAAGATACAAGAAGTACTAAACTCATAAATATAACTACATAAAACATAAATTTAGGTAATACATTTATATCTAAACTTGATAATGTCTTGTTAAATCCTTCAGCTTCTGCCCCACCACCTAATTGGCTAGATGCAGATTGTCTGGCAATTTGTTTAGCTATATCACCAGTAACCTTATTCAATATATTATTCCCAAGCTTTTCAGCTGTATACCTAGCTAAGAAATAAGAGCCAACATATGCGGGGATTGATATAAATACCATCTCAATCAGGAATTGACCAAAAATTTCTAATTTTGATATACCTAATGATAGTAATACTGCTATTTCCTTCTTTCTGGCATTCATCCATAATAATAATAATAATGAAACTACAACCCCTGCAAATATTAATGAGCCAGCAAATAATTTATTTGAAATTGAGTAGATACCTGATATAGATTGTTGTAATGCAGGATAATTTGATGAACTTTTAATCAAATTATATTCTCTCCAATTTATATCTAATTTCTCAATCTCTTTTATTACACTATCAAGATTCTTATCACCTTTTACAAAGAATGTTGCATCCTGGTATACAGCTGTATCTTCTGTATTACCATAAACTTTAGCAGCTGTATGAACATCAGTAATTAATGTATTTTCGTATAGTTCCTGTGCTGCACTTACTCCACCACTATTATGCCCATCGAATAGACCTTTAATTTCTACTTCTACTGTTTCATCTGCTTGTTTCTCGTTATCAGCGTCAAATAAATTAGATTTTATTTTTATCTTATCTCCAACTTTAAGATTATTTTTTTCAGCTAAATCTTTATGCATTAAGATTTTATTTTTATCTTCATTTTCTAAATGCTTTCCTTCTACTAATTTATATGCTTCTGATACAAATTTTGTTTCTTTTGATGAGTCGTTAACTCCGGTTAACATCACTGTTCTTTTAAAATTCTTCGCTCTTTTAGGCGATTGATTCGCAAGAGTCTCTTTAGTTTCAATAATATCATAATCAACTAAATCTGCAACACTGTTTATTCTTTTTACATAGGAGTCTATACTATCTGTTTGAGCTATCTTTTTAATATCTTCACCTTTTACATTTCCTCCACCTCTAGGTGTTCCTGGATTTACTTGTCTATTTATCTCCATAGAAAAACTATTTGTTATATTAGCAAATGTTTCTTTTGAAGCTCTGTCCGTAGCATCTTTAATAGATAAACTTATAAGACTTAAAGTTGACATAGCCAAAATAACTAACATAATAATTATTGATTTTAAGCTTTTTCTAGTTATATAAGCAAATGCATTTTTTATCATTATTCAACCTCCAAATTCATTTTATTTTACTTTTTTTAACTTCTTACCACTTAGCTCTAAAATGATATCCGCAGAATCTGCTGCTTCCTTACTATGTGTTACAACTATTACACATTTATTCCTTTCTTTAGCTAATGTCTTTAATATATTAATTATTTCTCCGGCAGTAACACTATCCAGATTACCAGTAGGCTCATCAGCCAGTATTATTGGAGCATCTGATACCAATGCTCTGGCAATAGCTACTCTTTGCTGCTGTCCACCAGATAATTTCATAACATTTCTTTTTATTTGTTTTTTATCTAAGCCTAGTTCAAACAAGATACTTTCATCTGCTGATTTATTCACTAATCTAATATTTTCAATCGGCGATAAATAATCTATTAAATTATAGTTTTGAAATACTAAAGATATATTATTTTTTCTATGATTACTATATCCTTTCTTTTGTATATCTTCATTCTTAAACAATATTTGTCCTGTTTGAGGTTTATCGAGTCCAGCAAGTAAGGAAAGAAGTGTAGATTTTCCTGCTCCTGACTTTCCTACTATCGCATAAAACTTCCCAAGTTCAAATTTTTGATTTACTCCTGACAAAACTTTTTCTTTAGAATTGGCATAACTATATGATACATTCTTTATTTCTAATATTTCCATCATTTTCTCCTAACTTATTTTTGATAATATTTCTTTAGGCTTCTTGATTAATATTAATGAAGAAGCAAATACAACTGATAAAACAATAATACTTATTAATATTAAATAACTTTGTCCAAGTGTTGTAATATTTAACATAAAACTATCATTTATTAAACTTCCACCAGAAATCATTGAGTCCTCTGAGTTAACGATTCCACCTGCAATTACTTTTAGTAATACATTTCCTAAAAATAAGGAAGATATTATACTTGGTATCGATATGAATAATAACTCGAATATAAATTGCATTATAATATGTATCTTAGATGTTCCAATAGATAAAAATATACCTATTTCATAAATTCTTTCTCTTAACCATAGAATCAAGATTAATGAAAGAACAACCATCCCACCTAACATAATAGAATAAGTCATTATTTTTATTATGTGTTTTATTCCACTCACTGACTCCAAAGACTCTTCAAACGCATTAGAATCTTTTTCAACAAAATACTTTGACTCATCAATTTTAAGCTCTTTTAATTTGTTTAAGGCTAAGTCCGTAGATTCTGCACTACCAGAATACATTAAAATTTTATTTGCAATTTTATTATTTTCTGATTTATTTAATATCTCTTGGCTTGTTGAATAATCTACAAACACCATATTTTCGCTAAAATCAGAAGATAGCCCTGTATATGTTTCATGTTTTTTACCAGAAAAGATCCCTATAATTTTAAATTTATGACTTTTTATTTTTCCACTTTTTTCAATATCTAGTAATTCAAGATCAACTTCATCACCTAATTTTAGATTGTTTTGTTTAGCAAATTCTTCATGAACAATAATTGAATCCTTATCATTTTCTCCTATATTTTTACCTTCTTTAATTGTAAATACTCCACTACTAAATAAAATATTTCTTTTAGTATTATTTGTAGCTTCGAGTGAAACAACATTCTTAAATTCGTCAGATAAATCTTCTCTATTTATTCTTTGTTCTCCGCTAACTACTTTAGCATCTTTTAGCTTTGCTAATCCATCATATTGCATTATTATTTCTTCAATTTCTCTTAATTTTTCAATATCTTTAAATTCATTAACATTAAAATAGTTACCATCTTTTCTTGTTATTGATATTGAAGAATTAGAACTTTCATATAAAGCCTTTTCTATTTCATCGCTTGATTTCATTATTGTTAAACAAGAATACAAGCAAGAAAGAACTATAGTTAATATGATAAAAATTATTAAAGTTCTATTTCTCTTTCTTGTAATATATGCTATAGCATTTTTTATCACTTTCCTAACTACTCCTTTCTATTTTCTTACTCCATAACTAATTGCATCTACTGGACAAGCATTTTTTCATAAATTATTCCTCCTTTATTTTTTTCACAATAGCATTTTATAGCTACTTTTAATATCATTCTACACACCTTTTATGAAACGTTGATGAAATATAATTTTTTATTTTTCCTACACTTTGAATTATACAGGAAGCCAGTCTGTAATTTGGTGGTATCTTTGCCAATCTTGACAGTAATACCCATAATTCTGTTAGCCACGGTCGATACCTCCTTCCGTAAAAATGGGCATAAAAAACAGATTTCTTCAGGCATGAAAAAAGCACCAACCACTCTGATATGATACCTCTGAAGTAGACAAGGTAAATAACCAAAATCTACTTTGGAGGTATTTTTATGGGAAGAAAACCCAAGTGTACGATTGAAGAAAAAATTTCTGCTGTCGAGGATTATCTGAATGGAATACGTTCTGTCTCTGAAATTATGGTAGATTTATCTATAAAAAGTACACGAACTATAAGAAACTGGATACTGGCATATCAAAATGGGGGAATAGAAGCCCTCTGCTCTGTTACAGCTAACCATTCCTATTCCAGTGAATTTAAAATTGAAATGGTTCGGAAGTATATCAACGGGGAAGGATCGGTTACCGATTTATGCGCCAGATATGGAATTCCTTCACATGCAACACTACAAAAATGGATTTCGTTGTATAATGCCAATAGAGAACTTAGGGATTATGATTCCAAGAGGGAGGTCTATATGGCAGAAGCAAGAAGAAAGACAACGCTAGCTGAACGTAAAAAAATCGTCGAATACTGTATTACCCACAACCGGGATTATAAAGGAACAGCTTCTCTATATGATGTTTCTTATAGCCAAGTGTATTCATGGGTCAGAAAATATGATATTGCTGGAGAAGATGGTCTATCCGATAAACGTGGACACAACAAAACGGATGATGAAGTTGATGAACTGGAGCGGCTGCGCCGGGAGAACCTTCGACTAAAGCGCCAACTTGAAGAAAAAGATATGGTGGTGGAACTGTTAAAAAAAGTGAAGGAATTCGAAGGGATGTGAGGCTTGGAAAACTACGGTTTGAATCAAAATATCAGGCAATAAAATATTTTTACGAAAAAAACAATGGAGTATCAACTGGATGTGCAAACAATTGGGCATATCACACGCTGCTTACTATAAATGGCTGCACCGGACAATTCCAGAGCAGGAATCCGAGAACACAAAACTGGCAGAACTGATAAAGGAGTATGACGAGCGGTTCGGACATATCTTGGGATACAGGCGGATGACAAGCTGGATCAACCATTTCAATCACACCAGCTACAGCAAAAACAGAGTTCACAGAATCATGAAGAAGCTGGGAATTCATTCTATTATCCGTAAAAAGAAGAAGAAATACCAGTCGTCCAGACCGGAGACAACAGCGGAAAATAAGCTGAAGAGTGGATTCAATGCAACGAAACCTAATGAGAAATGGGCTACGGATGTTACGGAATTCAAGGTTCCTGAGACTGGCAGGAAACTATATCTCAGTGTCATCATTGATCTATATGATCGATTTCCAGTTGCGTATGTCATAAGCGGAAGAAATGACAATAAGCTTGTGTTTGACACATACGATAAGGCTCTCAAAGATAATCCGGATGCCAGGCCGATTTTTCATTCTGACAGAGGTTTTCAGTACACGAATAAAATATTTCAGAAAAGGCTTCGTGAACAAGGCATGGAACAGTCTATGTCCCGTGTTGGACACTGCATTGATAATGGTCCTACTGAAGGATTGTGGGGGATTATCAAATCAGAGATGTATTGTATGTATAAGATAACCGATGAGGTATCTTTACGTTCGGCAATCGACAAATATATAAAGTTTTATGCCGAAGAAAGACTTCAGGAAAGATTCCATTGCAAAACGCCACTGGAAGTACGAAGCGAAGCATTATCGGCGGAAACCCCGACACAATATCCGATTGCAGAGAACAAAAGAATAGAAGCATACAAAGCAAAGTGGTGTGCATAAACGTCTCATAACATAAATATCCGCCACACTGAGTCAAATGTGGCGGATATCTATAAACTTATTTTATATTTTTTACTTGTCTACTTGACAGGGGGCTGATCACTCTCTGTTGAAAGTGCTTTTTATATATCTTCTGATTACAATTCAAAATGTATTTTAACTATATCATTTAATTGTCTGGATATATCTGAAAATGGTAAATTTAAATCCAATGTTTTAACTGATATTTTATTACCACTCATCTGATATACATTATCTGGTTGAATATCCTCATCTGTCTTTGCATATAGCAACATTCCTGAAACTTCATGTTCTTGCTGTCTAAGTTCGTAATCTTTGTTTTTTACATATGTAAAAATCTGATACAAATTATTAGAATAAAGTGTATGTTTGTCATATTTCACCTGAGTTGTATGTGAATAATATTTTGCGTCTATGATGAGTACTGTATTATCTTTTTGCAATGAAATATCACTCTGCATAATTGGAAGCAATGTATCCTCTCCATCATCCAATTGCCATGATATTCGGGACGCATTTACTGAAAGCTGTGGAAATTCTTTCTTATAATATTGAAGAATAAATTTCTCATATAAATAACACATTCGCTGCTCATCTATAAAATCCATTAGTTTTGTATTACCATATGAATTGGTTTGAAGTAGTCCTTTTACAACTAAATAACATATAGAAATCATCATTTGATATGTCTGATTCGTTCTATTGTATTGAATATTCCAATTAACAGTATTTAAATCAATCAACTCAACATCTGCAAAAAATACCATAAGTTTTTTTAGTTCTTTTTTTCTTTTTGCCGAAATGTCTGACTTTAAAAGCAAATGCACTGTTGATTTTAAAATTCTGTTCATCAATCCATTCACTGAAAACTCATCATATGAACACACCATCTGACTCTTTAACATTGTCTGAGTTTTTACAGACTCAGAAACATCTATCTTCCCTCTTAACAATGAAAGCTCTTCTGTTCTTCCAATGTATTCTTTTTGTAATCCGCGTTTTAATTGCGTTGCAATACCCTTTACCAATATTGCTGCCATAAGTTCTGCAATATTATCAAATTTTTCTGTAGCAATGCTTTTATACCCCTGTTCATTCAATACACTAAACGAATATGAAAGCATATAATATATATTCTGTATTGGTATCACCTAATTGCGCTCCTTAATCTCTCGCTCCAATCATGTACTTTGCCCGATTCATCAAACCAATATTCTTTTAGCAATGGAATAAGCTCGTATTCAACTATTCCATATAACCATTGTTCATTAACATCTTCTTGTTTTAAATTACAAAAATAGCTATGTCCAATGCAGAATCCTTCTCCTAAAGATTCATCTGCTAAAATAGAATTATTTAAATTCTGTACACAATTTATAAGTTTATCAAATTTTTCGTTATTAATTGATTTTTTGTATTCAATAAACCCTTCTGTATCAAATCCCGGCTTGATATCAAAGAATGCAAATCTTCTTCGAAGTGCATAATCAAGCATTGCAAGACTTCTGTCAGCTGTATTCATCATTCCAATAATATAAACATTTTTAGGTACTGCAAATTTTTCATCTGAATATAAAAGCTGCAACTCACTTCCACGTTTATCTTTTTCAATCAGCATGAATAACTCACCAAATATTTTACTGAGATTTCCTCTATTTATTTCATCTATAATGAAAAAATAATCATTGTCACTATCTATTTCTGCTTTTTTACAGAAGTTATAAAACGCACCTTTTTTTAATTCAAACCCAGAAAGTGTTGGTCTAAATCCCATAATAAAATCTTCATATGAATAACTCTGGTGAAACTGAACCATCTTTACACGCTCAACATCTTTAACTCCCATTATGGAATATGCCAGTCTTTTTGCTACATATGTTTTACCTACACCAGGTGCTCCCTGTAAAATTATATTCTTTTTATTACAAAGAACCCCTGTTAATCTATTATAGTCTTCCTCTGACATATAAACATCTTTTAAGAAATCTTTTCTTGTATATTCAGGATATACAATTTCCTTTTCATCTTCATCATCAATATTTTCAAATAAAGAATCTAATTCCTGCACTAAATCAGTATATGGAGTAATATCTGCCAGCATTTTTTGTGGCAATTTCTGCTGAACTGACCATAACCCTTCATTTATCCAATTGATTTTTCTAACATTTCTATATTCATTGTCACAATCTGAATCATAACTATAATCAGATTCTACTATACCCTTTCCAATAACACTGCTATTTCCTTTCTTAACAAAAATTATATCTCCAATTTTAATATCATGAGCAAACTGCCATAATGTATTAGATAAATTTATGTAAGAACTTTCATTGCCATATACCTGCTTAAGTTGCTGCTTTATTTCATCTTTGGTATTTAATATTTCTAAATCTCCTATTTTACCCCAACCCAGAAGCATAACTTCTCTATCACAGCACTCTTTCCATTTCTCAGCTCCCTGCCCAGGGGTATAAAGCCAATAGTGCACTGTATCTACATCACTATCAGAAAATGTATTTTCATCATCTTTTCTTCTCTTCTGTGTATCTGCAACAACATTTTTAAATATTTCCGACGCTAATTCGTCTGTCATTTCTACATTTTTTCCTGCATCAGTAAGTGTCCATATACCATAGACACTTTTATCAATATATCCTGTTTTTACCAGATAGCTTCTTGCAAATGCCACTTCATTTTCAAATTTATTGGCATTATTTTTACCTCTTTTAATGCTTATCTCTTCATCTGTAAGCTTTTCGTTTTCTACAATTTTTTGTCTTGCCTGTGCAGGTGTACCTGAACCACCTAAATCCCGTAATGCCTGTATCAATGGTTTGAACCATCTTAAAAAGTAAGCCTTAGATGCTTTTTTATCTTCTGATTTTAATTCTTTATTCACTCTTTCAGATTCTATCCATGCATAATACGATAATTCTGGGAAAGATTTATATTTACATTCTGCTGATTCAAATGTTTTTTGACATATATCTCTTATCTCAAGATATTCTTCTGCATATGGAACTTTATTTAATTTTTTATTTATGGCAGTTACAAATTCATCTGGCATATTATTGGTATCTATCATATACCAGCGATTTCTAGAATCAAGGTTAATAAATGTATATGGTCGTATCCAATATAATCCAATTGTTATATTCCATTTAATACATCTCTGCTCATGCACTATATTGTAATACTCTATAAACCTTTGACGATTCTCTTTACTATTTGATTCCGAAAAATTTATTGCAGCCTCAAATAATTCCCATATATTATCTATATCACTGTCATTTCTTTCATCTATGAAACTATGGAATGTAGCTTTTAAATTATTTAATACCGGAACCCCATCAAAATTAACCGGTATATTCGCAGATATTTGAAATTCTGAAGCAATACCATTAAGAATTAATATACGATTATTATTAGTTATACCTTTATTAAACAAACCAAATACAGTGAACGGATCAATGTCTGTAATTTCATTATCTTTCTCCAACTTGGGAACACTTATACCTATATTGTCATAAATACTATATATTTTATGTATCAATTTTTCTCTATTATCTTTAAATTCCAATAATTTAGTTGCAAATTCTGTATAAAAATCAATCCATTCAAAATTCATGTTAAACCTCTCTCGTTAATTAATTTGTCCCAGCAACTTCATCATCCCACTGAATCATATTCTTATTTCTTTGCGTTTTCTTCCAACTCTAACATATACTTATCAAAATCAGACATAAACAATCTGTCCTGAACAACTCGATATTTCTCAAACTCAGTCTCAGCATGAAGCTTTGCAATCTCAGCAGACACCTTACCTGCATCCTGCAAAATCCCATAATCAAACATTTCAATAAAACTATTAAGACGCTTTTCCCAATCCTCCATAGTCAACGGAATATGCCTCAGTGTCATATTTTCAGCGAAATCTAAATACGCAGTAACCATACGATTTAATTGTTTCATTTCATCCTGACTCAAATAATTTTTAGCAATTGTAACATCGCTTTTCTTAATCTTGCCATCCGGAGCATCTGCCCAAGTAGTTAATCCCATATGTTCTTTGGTATGGTCTGCTCTTTCTACAATCAGCTCTGATGCTGTGTGTCCATGAACCGCATAATGCATTTTATTCTGAACAGTAGCATAAAATCTCTTTGTTGTAGCTGAATTTTTATCATAATCTATTGCAGTAGCATAAAGGTCTGTAATTTTCTGATAAAACTTTCTTTCACTTGCTCTTATTTCGCGAATGCGCTCTAACTGCTCGTCAAAGTACTTTTCTGTCAGATAAGTTCCTCTTTTTAACCTTTCATCGTCCATGACCCAGCCTTTGATGGTGTAGTCCTTAACGATATTGTTAGCCCATTTACGAAACTGCACTGCACGCTCATTATTCACTTTAAATCCGACTGCGATAATCATTTGAAGATTATAATGCTTGGTATCACGTGTTACCTGACGGGAACCTTCCGTTTGAACTATCCGGAAATTCCGGATAGTTGAATCTTCCTCAAGTTCTGAATCTAAATATATCTTTTTTATGTGCTCATTAATCGTACGTACATCTACATCATACAATGTAGCCATCATCTTCTGTGTCAGCCATATATTCTCGTCCTCATAACGCATCTCAACACTGTCCTGCTGGTCTCCAACAGAAGCAACATATGTCAGATATTCTGCTGCACTAGAACGGATTGTTACTTCTTCTTTTTTCTTTTTCAAATAGTTTCCCCCTTGTTCATTGTCTGATTTCAAATCAGATACTAATGTTACTGCTGATTCAGTACTCCGTCTATATTACCTTTGATAATCAATAATTTCAGATTCTCACATTTACACAAAGTTAAATATATTTCCATCTTTGTAGATTTCTAGAAATATATCAATGCGTTCAATAAATGTCTGCCTCAATCTGATTTTTCTTAAGCTCATAAATCTTAGACTTCAGTTCTGTCATTGTTTCTTCCATTTCATTTATTCTATCATATTAAACATCCAATCGTCTCTGTAAATCTTATATTTTTTATCGTAATGAGTATCTGTAACATCTTGTTTTCTTCTTCAATAATTCTGCCACACTCTCTACTGTGGTAAAACCAAAGCTGAATTTTTCAACAGCATTGCAATCACAGGAGCATATTTAGATACCCCGTAATCCTCAACAATGCTTGTTATTCTTGCCCCTGCATCTTTTGATGAAGCCCCACATAAGAAAACCCTTTCATCAGCAGTTCCATAATCCAACACTATAAAACGATCATGGAATATACCGCCAGTCTTTTTCATTGAGATTTTTACAGATGGATACTCCTTGCAAAAATTCGTAAATTCTATATTATGAAGTTTAATATTTCCAACATTATCACTGAATAAAATAATATCTACTCCTGTAGGAGAATTCTTAAGGTGTACCAGCGTTCTTAATCCAATATAGTTATCAACGACATATATTGACGACTTTGCCTGCTTATAAATGGACTCATATACCTCATCTGCACTACTAAATTTTGCTGATTTCAATTTTGTTGTTAGCTGTCTCCATGCTTAACTGAAGTATTTCCCGCTGACCTATTAAATCACGATTTTCTAATATGTAATCTTTCATTTTCTTAAAAGTTTTCACAAGTGCACGGCTTTGTTTAATTGCAAGCTCGCCGCGCAGAACTGTCATAAGCATATATACTCCCTGCTCTGTAAACACATGAAGTTTGTATTTTATATTTGAACCTCTTCCCATATTCAAGGTTAAATTTTTGCACCTTGAAAGATTTTCCACTTCTTCACCATTCAATTCAAACATAAAATCATCACCTTCAAATTTGGTAATGTTATTCCTAACCTGCCTTTTAAAATTTTTGGTCTCATACCCATAAATTTCTGCCTTCTCTTCTGGCATAAATTTCCTTCCCTGTTTTGCGGTCAAACTGTGACCACAAATATTTTTGTTTCATATTTGCGGTACAAAAAATCCACCGCAAATTTCATACAATTATTTTAATAACGCTATGAAATTGGTCTACTAATTTTTCTCTACTTTCCTCATTTTGTCATAATACGCTTTATACCTATAAATCGTCCGCTCACTAACATTGTTGCGCTTCGCTATTTCTAACATTGTCATCCCACTCTCATACCCAACAACAAAATCATTATAAATTGCCAGCCACTTGGCATTATGTTTCTGCCGTCCGCTTAATTTACGATTTCTGTAATACTCCAATTCCTCTCGAAGTTCTGCATTCTCTTTTTCTAAATTCTCAATCCTTTTTAATGCTTCTTCAAGTGTTACCGATTTCTCCATTCCCTTGTCCGCCATCCATGTCATTCTCGTTTTGTCTATATTATATACATCTGCGCTTCTATAGTCAATCCGATTATGTCATGTTGTATCATTTACTTATTCTGTGATAACCATATCTCTTTATGATTTATTTACTCCCTTTCTTAGTCCTAAAATGTTTACATAAAAAAAGAAGGTGTATTTCAACCTTCCTTTATATCTTATATATCTTTTCTACCCAAAAGTACGCATGTCTCCACATGCCCCGTATTAGGAAACATATCCACGCAACAGCACTTCTCCACCTTATACCCTCTCTCCTGCAGAGTAACAAGGTCTCTTGCAAGTGAAGTAGGCTTGCAGGAAATGTACACCATTCTGTCAACACCGTAATCAATAATCTTCTCAAGTGCCTTAGGGTGGATTCCGTCACGAGGCGGGTCAAGTACGATGAAATCAGGCTTAATCTCAATATTATCAAGTGCCTTTAAGACATCATCCGCAATGAACTCACAGTTAGTAAGACCGTTCTGGGCTGCATTCTTCTTGGCAGCCTCAACAGCTTCCGCAACAATCTCAACACCGATAACCTTGCTGGCAACTGGAGATAACATCTGTGCAATCGTACCAGTACCTGTATACAGGTCATATATAACCGGTTTACTGCCAGCCACATCTCCAAATCCGCCAGAAAGCACATACTCCCTCGCCTTAGAGTAAAGCACTTCCGCTCCAAGAGAATTGGTCTGGAAGAATGAAAACGGTGTTATCTTGAAACGTAAGCCCAGAAGTTCCTCTTCAATATAATCCTGACCATACAGAAGCTCAGTTTTCTCGTTAATTACTGCATCTGCAAGGCTGTCGTTAAATGTATGGAGAACACCTGTAAGAGTGCCCTTATATTCAATTGATGTCAGGCAGTTTACAAGCTCTGTGAAATCATGCTCAATCTGAGTCGTTGTTACGATATCAACAAGAATCTGCCCTGTCTTTACAGACTTTCTTACAAGAAGATGACGCAGATACCCCTCGTGGCTTAACTTGTGCTGGAAAGGAAGCTCCTTCTCTATTGCATAATCCTGAACGCATGTGAGAATCTTTCTGTAATCCTCATCAATAATCTTACATTCTGTAACTGGAACAATATCATACATGCTGTTTCGTTTGTGAAGTCCGAGTGCAAGAGGTCCGTCCTTGTACTCATCACCAAATGAAAATTCCATCTTATTACGGTATTCTTCTGTAACCGGACTTCCGATTATCCCCTCAAATGGAAGCTCACCCGAAACAACTTCGCTAAGAAGCTTTTCCACCTGTGCGCTCTTAATCTTTAACTGTTCCTCGTAAGCTACTGTCTGGTAAGTGCAGCCACCGCATTTGCCAAAATGTGGACATGCCGGGTTGGTTTCAAGCGGACTCTTCTCAACAACTTCCATAAGTCTGCCTTCGCAGTGTCCTTTTCTTTTCTTATTCACGCAGAATCTGACAGTCTGTCCAGGAATTGCGTTCTTGACGATTGCCTTTTCCTTCTGTCCGTCCTCATCTGTCACCCACACTGTCGCCTTGTTAGGGAAATCAACCTTTTCAACTTTACCTTCGTATACGCTTCCTTTTTTCAATCTATACTCCATTCCGCACATGAATTGTGCCTGTTATTAACATATTAATAGTTTCTGGCAGCACTTATTCACATAACGGCATACCTTATATAATTTTATCAGAAAAATGTGCTAAAGTATAGTAGTCACATTTACTCCACCACGCTGGCATTCTTTGCCTGCACTGCAGAATGTATTCTTTCAAGTACCTTGTCACACAGCCATGTATAAGCAGCCCCGGCAGCATTCATTCCTATACGTAATGCAACTGCATAAGGCATTCCAAAAAGTCCCGCCGCAATTGATAATGCGCCAAATGTATTAAAAGCTGTCTGCCATGCATAACCAGCGGAATATCCGACTCCGATACCACCTATCATGCCTATATACGGATACATTGATTCTGGCAGTACTATATACATCACTGCAAAAATCGCACATCCAACAACATTAAACAATGCCCTGTTTCCAATTCTCTTATCAACATCTTTAGAAAACGGCAGACACACTGACATGCACGCAATTCCAATCCACATTGCCCTAGGCAGTCCCATCAGTGAAACAATCAGCATAGCGCTTGATACGATAAATGTAAGCTTAATGTACCATCTTGTCCTTGCTGAATTAATATTAAATTCCTTAAACAAATCCCAGAATGTTCTTCTATATGGTCTGTTCCTCTGATTCTTATAGAAAATAATCATGCATACTAACATCCCGGCAAGCAGTCCCACAACTCTCATCATATATTCATGGCCTGTGACATCATATCCCTGTAGCAAAAGATACCCAAGAACGAATGTTGAATGATTATACATAATTACATTGTGACATCCCATTATCATAAGAAGCATAATACACACAACATTTATTACAAATGCAGCAACTGGCGGTACCATATTGGAAACCCTCGGTCCTGCTATCAATATCGCATATATTCCCATTATCGAAATCAATCCATGTGATGTCTTAATTCCAAAATCCGCCTGTCTTAATACCAGCACCGCAAGAAGCACTGTAACTCCGACAACACTGTTATTATTCCCCAGCAGCTTACTGAATACTGTAACTACTGCGACGCAGAATATCATAACCAGATACACCTTAAAATTATATATAAGAATATGTCTTCTTTTCTCTTTAGAATCCTGTGTGTTCTTGATAAGCTGTTTTGAACCAGCCGAACTTAACTGTAACTCCTGATAAAATGTCATAAATTCCCGATTTCCTTTCCTCCCCTTAAATTTTGCTTAATAACAGGGTTGAGTAATATAACACTGATTACACCCCTATGTCAATTAAGAAATAATTAAATATTATGCAATAAAAAAGCCACAACCGCTGACATATCCTAATGGACATATCAAGCCGGCTGTGGCTTTCAATCATATCGCACTTATTACATTACTTCTCGATGTCTTCATCCTCGAAATCATCGTCAAAATCTTCGTCTTCGAAATCTTCATCATCGAAGTCATCTAAATAATCTGGTGTAAAATATCTGTATACAGCATAAGCGATACCAGCAACTGCTGCAACTGCACCAACGATAGCAAGAACAGCTATGATAATTGTGCTGCACTTCTTGCAGCATTTCTTATCTTCATCTTCCTTCTTGCTAATAAGTTCTCCTAATTTAGTAGCTGCGATAAGCTCATCTAATTTTTCTTTACTCATAACAATATCTCCTTTCATACCACGGATTTAATAAATGTATTATAGCATAGCGTTAAACATTTGTCATTATAGTTTTTTAAGTCTGGCAAATCCTGCCAGCATTTTCTTCTGTCCGTACTCTGCAAATTCAACTGTTACCATATAGTCTCTTGCTGAATCCTCTATAGCAAGTACCTTTCCTTCACCGAATTTCACATGGCTCACCATATCACCGACACTGTAGCCAAGTCCGCCTGAAGATTTTGCACTTATATCTGCACCTCTTGCAGCACCTATTACATTTCTTGAAGATAAGCCGCTTCGTGTAGGCACTCCTGCATAAGCACTTCTTACAGAATCTGCCGGAGTCTTCCTCTTTTCTGGTTTCTTAAGGTCAAATAATTCCATAGGATCTTTTCCGAATCCCGGATTAGAACCGCCATTTATCTTAACCTTTCTTGAACTATATGTTCCTGCTGCCCTTCCGCCTGGTGTGCCGCTTCCGTAGCTGCTAAGAATTGATCTGGCTGTTGCACGCATGTTAATGCCTTTTGTATCCGGCTCATCTGATGTACCGCCATATGCAATCCTGCCTTTAGCATACCCACTGGAATTGTTTTCTATGTGCATATATTCCTTAGGAATTTCATTAATGAATCTTGAAACCTTATTCATCTGTGTTTCACCACGCACCATACGCGACTTGGCACTTGTAAGATTAAGTATTTTCTCTGCTCTTGTTATTCCTACATAACACAGTCTTCTCTCTTCCTCAATCTCAGTTGAATCATCTGACACAATTGTCATATAGCTTGGAAAAAGTCCATCCTCCATTCCTGTCATATACACGATTGGGAATTCCAGACCTTTCGCACTATGCAGTGTCATCAGCATTACATGAGGCTCTGACTCATCCAGATTATCAATATCCGCTATTAATGCAACTTCTTCAAGCAGTCCTGAAAGTGTAGGCTCTTCACCTGCTTCCTTACAGCCCTCCTCATAGCTTACAACCTTATTAATGAATTCATCCAGATTCTCGCGTCTTGCCTCAACCTCTTCCACTGTTTCATTCTGTGAAAGACTCTCGATATATCCTGTATCCTCAATTACAGCCTCAGCAAGTTCCTTTAATGACATGAATTCTTCCTTGGCACGCAGTCTTCCAATAAGGTCAACAAATGGCTCTAACTTGGAAAGTGCCGCATTCTTTATTGTGTCAATATCCTTTGCATTGACAAGTGCTTCCCAGAAAGTAATATCATTAAAATCTGCATATTCCTGCAATCTGTCAATCGTAGTATTACCAATTCCTCTCTTCGGAACATTTATAATTCGCTTAACCGCCTGACCATCAAGACCATTATCAATAGTTTTAAGATAAGCAAGAATATCTTTAATTTCCTTTCGCTGATAGAAATTCTGTCCGCCATATATCTTATATGGAATGTTGTGAATCATCAGCTTTTCTTCGAGCGCTCTTGATTGTGCATTAGTTCTGTAAAGAATGGCAACATCATTATAATTCCAGCCATCCCTTACATACTCTGCAATACCACTCGCAACGCCTTCTGCCTCATCATATCCGTTCTCATACAAAGTATAATTGACCTTCTCGCCCTCTCCGTTATCAGTCCAGAGTGACTTGCTCTTTCTGCCAATATTATTACTTATCACCGCATTTGCAGCATTAAGAATAGTCTGCGTCGAACGGTAATTCTGCTCAAGCTTTATAACCTTAGCGCCTGTGAACACATTTTCAAAGTTAAGAATATTATAAATGTTTGCTCCACGGAACTTATATATAGACTGGTCATCATCACCAACCACACATATATTGCCATACTTTGCTGCAAGCATTGCAACAAGCTTAAACTGTGATGTATTAGTATCCTGATACTCGTCGACCATTATATATCTGAATCTGTCCTGATAATGCTCAAGTACCTCTGCATCACTCTGGAACAGCTCAACCGTCTTGAATATCAAGTCATCAAAATCAAGTGCATTGTTAAGCTTAAGCGTCTTCTGATATTCTCTGTATACGCCTGCAATTCTTCTGAGATTATAGTCGTTACCTGCCTCAAGCTCGAACTCATCAGGAGTCTTTAACTCATCTTTAGCAGATGAAATCTTACTCATAATTGCACGCTCTTTAAGCATCTTCGTATCTATATTCATCTTCTTACATATATCCTTGATTACAGACTTCTGGTCGTCCGTATCATATATCGTAAAGTTATTATCGTATCCAATTCTGTCTATGTATCTTCTTAAAATTCTCACGCATGTTGAGTGGAATGTACTTACCCATACAGCCCCTGCACCCTGTGCCACAGTAGTCTCAACTCGTTCTTTCATCTCTCTTGCAGCTTTATTAGTAAATGTAATTGCCATAATATTATATGGGTCTACTCCGCATTCCTCTATTAAATATGCAATTCTGTTCGTAAGCACACGCGTCTTTCCAGAGCCTGCCCCAGCAATAATAAGCAGCGCGCCATCTGTATATTTAACTGCCCTTTTCTGGCTGTCATTCAAATCTTCTAATCTCATATATCCACCTTCATGCAAATGTGAAATCTATATTCACCTTATTTCTGCCAACTACCACATTATACAAAAACAACGGGATGTTGCCAAGCCAATATGACAACATCCCTGATTGTTATTTATTAAATTCACATATTACTAATTGTCAGATTATGCAAGCTTTGTTCCACAGTTAGAACAGAACTTAGCGCCATTAGTTGGTGTTCCACAGTTAGGACAGAACTTAGGTGCTGTGCCACCTGACACATTTGCATTATTATTCATTGCAGTATTCATGTTATTCATCATCTGCTGTCCAACCTGCATTCCCATCTGGAGCTGCATCATATCACTGGCAATATTCGAACCGCCTCTTGAATTGCCGATACTATCAGCCATAGCCATCTGTGTATATCTGTTCATATCTCCAACCATTGCCTGAGAAGCTGCCTTATTAGTCATCTTCTGTACTTCTTCCGGATAAGAGAAGCTTGAGATAGTAAAGCTTGTTATTGTGATTCCTAACTTGCTCATCTCCATATCAAGGTCTGTCTTAATACCCGCTGAGATATCATAAGCATTAGCCTGAAGATTAAACATATCCTTGCCTTCTTTAGAAATCCACTTCATAAGAAGCTGGTCAAGAACTGCTGATATTCTTTCCTTAACATCTGCAACAGTGTACATCTGCTTTACACCTGCTACCTTGTCTATAAGCGTAATGTAATCAGATACTGAAAATGAGAAGTTACCGAAAGCTCTTATTGGCATGCCACCTGGAAGTGCCTGTGTTGGAATAAGAATAGGATTCTTAGTTCCCCACTTCTCTGTGAATTCCTTAGTATTAACGAATAAAACTTCAGCTCTTACTCCACTGTTGAAGCCAAACTTAAAGCCTTTAAGTGTTGATAAGAATGGAATAATCTGTGATTCAATATCAAAGCTTCCCTCGTCCTTAAAAATACCTTCAATCTTACCATTGTACATAAAGATTGCATCCTGGCCGGCGCGGATAATCAGCTTACTGCCTTTCTTGATTTCTCTGTTGGTCCATTTCCAGAAGATTATATCATCTCTGTACTCTTCCCATTCAACTACGTTGGCAAACTGCCCTTTGAATAATCCCATGTTCCCTCTCCTTATCTATCTATTGCTTATCTCATTATAAATGTGCTTCTGAATTATAAGCCCATCTGAGCCTTAAGTGCTGCTAATTCATCATCAACTGCTGTGTTAGCTGGCTCTGCATCATACTTAGCTGCAAGACTGTCAACATCTGCCTCAAGCTGTGTCTGGTTAAGTTCTGCCATTGCATTAGCCTCGTCAAGCATCTTATTAGCCTTAGCCTCCATCTTACCGAATGCATCCATGCTTGTTCCAACACTGTTAACACTTGAACCAACCTTGTTGATTCTCTCCTGAGCCTTAGCTGCTGCAACCTTAGCCTTAACTGCATCTCTTCTTGCTTCAAGAGACTGGATATCCTTGCAGAGCTTATCATGCATCTGACGCATCTTAGCTGCATTGTCTGCTGCAATATTATATGTCTGCTGTAATGTAGCCTGCTTAGAAACTAACTGCTGCTTCTTCTCAAGGAATGTTCTTGCATCTGCCTCGTTGCCAGCCTGAAGAGCCTTTTCTGCATATGACTGATACTTGGCAACATCTGCTGTGCATTCATCAAGCTCTCTTTTACATCTTGTCTCCTCAGCCATAACTGAAGCTGTCTCTGCCTTAACCTTTCCAAGGTCGCTCTCAAGATTTCTCATGTACTGGTCAATCATCTTCTCTGGATCTTCACACTTATCGAGAAGTGCATTGATGTTAGCGCTCATAATGTCCTTGAATCTTGTTAAAATACCCATAATAATCCTCCATTCCTGTGCCGCTTTCTGGCACATATCACCCTCTGGTGCATCCGAATTCTGTCTCCCAGAATTCTTAAAAAATCTTTTTCATTATAATATATCAGGAGTAAAAAGTCACGAATATTTGCTCCTATGAAACATATTTTATATTCTTGTAATAAAAATTAAAATATCATAATATGCACATTACACTATGCTAAAGTTCATTATATTATTCCTACTTGAAATGTGGTTTTAAAAACTATATAATATAGCTTAAGCATTAATATAAATGTATTCTCTCATGAATACGCATTTTTAAAGAAATGAGGAACATATGAACAACGATATTAAAGAGCTTATGAGCGGTATTCTTAAAGATATGTCCGCTCTTAACTATATAAAACCCGGAGATGTGCCTAACATCAATCTGTACATGGATCAGGTTACAACATTTATGTATGAACATCTTCACGATACAAAGCGTACCACTGATGATAAAGTACTAACCAAAACAATGATTAACAACTATGCCAAGAACAATCTGCTGCCATCACCAGTAAAGAAAAAGTACTCTAAGGAACACATATATATCCTTACATTTATCTATTACTTTAAGAACATTCTCTCAATAAGTGATATACAGAAAATGCTCAATCCTCTCACTGAGAAATTCTTTGATGAAGGTTCCAAGCCGGATCTGGATTATATATATAAAGAGATTTTTTCAATGGAATCCTCTCTTGCAAGGCCCTTATCTAAAGATATATTTGCAAAATCTGAACAGGCAAGCAATGCATTTACAGATGTAAAGGATGATGATGACAGAGAATTCTTACAGTTCTTCAGTCTTGTATGCCTTTTAAGCTTTGATGTATACATGAAGAAGAACATGATTGAAAGTCTGATTGATGATTACTCTGCCAAGCATGCGCCAAAGCAGCCTGAGAAGCCTGATAAAACAGACAAAAAGAAATAATCCATACAAATTAAGGGAACTGCCAGTACTGACAGTTCCCTTTTGCATTGTTTCATATATTACTTATTATCTTCTGACTCTTTCTCAAGCATGCCAAGTCTTTCAAATACTTTGTCATACCCGTCATTACCATAATTAAGCGAACGGTTTACCCTGCTGATTGTCGCAGTAGACGCACCTGTCTTCTCTGCAATATCAAGATATGTCCTGTGTTCTCTTAACATCTTGGCAACCTCAAATCTCTGTGACAGGGATAAAATCTCGTTAATTGTACATACATCCTCAAAGAAATCGTATGCTTCATCTAAATCCTTAAGGCTTAATATTGCCTGAAAAAGCTGCTCAACAGCCTGTGTTTTTAACTTATTGTTCATAATTATCCACCCCGTTTTTCCAAAAATAACATTGGCTTATTACTTTCAAATTTTAACACAGTGAAGTTTTAAAGTAAAGACATTATTCACTTCTTAATGCCACAACAGGGTCTTTTTTAGCTGCAAGCTTTGCTGGAATAAGTCCGGCAATAAATGTAAGGAACATGCTTATTATTATAAGTATTACTCCTCCTGCAACCGGAAGCTGTGCAACATTGGAAATGTCTGTAAGGTGCTTAATCAACGCATTTGCAGGTATGCACAGCAATAAAGTTACAACAATGCCGAGTGCGCCTGAGACAAAACCTTCAATAAGTGTCTCTGCATTGAATATTCTTGAAACATCTTTCTTAGAAGCACCAATACTTCTTAATACTCCAATTTCCTTAGTTCTTTCAAGTACTGAAATGTATGTGATAATACCTATCATTATTGAAGAAACTATAAGCGATATTGCAACAAATGCTATTAATACATAAGAGATTGCATTAATAATTGTACTTACCGATGACATCATTATTCCAACATAATCTGTGTAGTTAATAACATTTTCTTCCTTGCCATCGTCCTGCTGCAGCTTATTGTAATCCTTGATAATATTCTGAACCTTCTCCTTAGAATCAAAATCAGTTGCATATATATCTATCTGTGAAGGTGTATCAAGGTCTGTAATTCCAAGCTTCGACTTATTGCTGTCTAATGTTGCATCTGTTGTTCTGGCCTTTAGTGACGCTGAGAAAAGCTGTAGTATCTGATCATCGCTCATTCCACTTGTCATTGCCTGCATCTGGGCGCTTTCCTCTGGTGAAAGTGTTGCCATATATGCATTTACATCATCCATTGTAATCTCTGTATTCCTGTCATTGTCAAATGGAACTCCTGTAAATACATCAACGCTTGTATCAGCAAGCTGTGCCTTGGCAATCTCACTGTTTTTTACTTGTTCTATAATGTATTCAGTAAGCTTTGCTGTATAGCCGATTCCACTTGAAAGCGAAGTACTGACTGCATCATCATTAGGTCTGATTATTCCACATACTTTAATGTCAGTTCCGTTATTTACAACATTTGTCATATACTTATCATCTTTGCTGTAGTCGTCCCATGTACCTGTCACATCATTGTACTTGTACATGTCTGTAGGCATAACCAGCTTAAACTCTGTATCAAGTATCTCGTCAAATGTATAGCTTGTATCCTTTTCTGTTTCGTATGATTCACCAACCATCATTTTCTTAAAGAGTGTTCTTACCTCCTCAGGGTCTTTAAGACCTAATGAGTAAAGTGTATAATCATCAACCTCGTTATTCTTATCTGCAACAAGCACAACCTCGTTGTAATTCTCAGGCCAGTGACCGGCAAGTACATCATACTGCTCATCAAGAACCTGCTGGTTTCCTAAAAGCTGGTTCCACACACTGCTGTTAGAAAACATTCCCATACCCATTCCAGACGACATTGCAGAAGATGTGCTTGTAGCCCCCTCTCCATATATTGAATCAAACATTGTGCTTGGGTTTAACTGCTCAACGCCATTAGAAGTATCCTTCATATAAATGTTAAGAGGAACATCATATGAATACTGGATATCACTTACATATGACTTAATGTCAGAGCCCCCGTTTTCAATGTATTTCTTAAACTCTGAAAGGTTATTGCTCTTAACTTCCTTTACCATGGTATTAATCATGTCGCCCATAATATCATTAGAATATATCTTAGATTTATCCTCATGTTCTTCTGAATCCGAATTACCAGTCATGCTTGATACCATACTGCTTATATCAATAGATTCCGCCTGAAGTGTTATAGGATAGCTTGAAAGCGTATCTCTCTGAACCCTGTCAATGTATAACTGGATACCATTTGAGATAGACAGAATCATCGCAATACCGATAATTCCTATGCTTCCTGCAAATGCAGTAAGAATCGTTCTTGTTTTCTTAGTCATCAGGTTATTAAAGGAAAGGGAAAGCGCTGTAAAGAATGACATAGAGGTTTTCTGCTTCTTTCTTGACTTCTTAGGCTTCTTTTCTGATGCCTTAACCTTAGCATCCTCTTTAGCCCTGATATCAGCTTCCATATCTTCTAATGAATATGGATCAGTATCATCCGTTATCACACCATCTAACAATCTGACTATTCTTGTAGAATAATCTTTGGCAAGCTCCGGATTATGAGTTACCATAATTATAAGTCTGTCCTTTGATATCTCCTTTAAAAGCTCCATAATCTGGATACTTGTCTCTGTATCAAGCGCTCCCGTAGGCTCGTCGGCAAGCAAGATATCAGGATTATTTACAAGTGCTCTTGCAATTGCAACCCTCTGCATCTGTCCACCTGACATCTGATTAGGTTTCTTGTGAATCTGCTCTCCAAGTCCAACCTTCTCAAGTGCCTCTATCGCTCTTTTCTTTCTCTCTGCCTTAGATACACCTGAAAGCGTAAGCGCAAGCTCTACATTAGATAAAACAGTCTGGTGCGGAATCAGATTGTAACTCTGGAACACAAATCCAATAGAATTATTTCTGTAAAAATCCCAATCTCTGTCCTTATAATTCTTAGTTGACACTCCATTTATCTTAAGGTCGCCGCTCGTATACTTATCAAGTCCGCCTATAATGTTAAGCATAGTAGTCTTACCACATCCGGACTGTCCAAGAATCGACACGAACTCACAGTCCCTGAACCTGAGATTAATGCCCTTAAGTGCACTCACAGTAGTCGAACCGGACACATAATCCTTTTTTATATCATTTAATTCAAGCATGGAATACTCCTTTTATTTTAATGTGGGTTGCAGATTGGGAATTGGTATGCATCCTTCAACTTGCGTACATGACGTTGTGGCATCTGACTATAGCATACACTTTCAGGAATCCTGCGCTTAGTGTAACTAAATGCCGCTATCTACAGAGTTTATTACGGTGTGTCAAATCAAACGCGCTTCGCTTGAACGAGATTTGACGCACCGCCCTTATGTATATAGCGACATTAAGTTACACACAGCTCGGATCATTCAAGCGTATGCTATAGTCAGACACCGCAACTGATATACACAACATTTAAGACGCAGACCAATTCCCAATCCGCAGTCCTCAATTAATATACACCATGGAAAGCTTGGCTTGCAATTTATTCCAGCACATTTTATACTAATATTGTTTTTTGTTTATAAAAATATAATGATTAATAGGAGTCTATGTGAAACATTTTATCAGATTAAGATTAAAGAATTTAACGGCCATTGGTCTTTCGCTTTGCATGGCAGCTACATCTGCTGTTCCATTTTTTGCTTATCCTGACCAGTTGATGGCTGATACACAGGATGACCTCGATGCTGTTAATAAACAGCTTGAAGAATTAAGGAATAAACAGAGCGAACTCAATGCGTCTTACGGAGAGCTTAACGAGAAGCTGTCTGCTTCCGGAGAGAAGCTTTCTTCTATTGAGGATGCAGTTAATGCTAAGCAGTCAGAGATTGATGCTACCAATATCCAGGTTGCTGATATGCAGGCAGATATTGACCAGCAGTATGCCGCCATGAAGCTCCGAATCCAGTTTATGTATGAGAATAATAATGCTACTATTCTGTCAACGCTTCTGTCGGCTGAAAGCCTTTCTGACCTTTTATCCAAGTCAGAATATATCCAGCAGATTTCTAATTATGACCACCAGAAAATGCAGGAATTAAGTGACCTTCTGGCCTCTCTTAAAGAAACTCAGGCAAAGCTTGAACAAGAAATGGCTGAACTTGTCACTCTTAAAGATGATGCCGCCCGCGAAGCTGATAATTTTGCTGTACTTCTCTCACAATGCCAGACAGAGCTTGACACTACAAGCGACAGCATTACTGATGCAGAAGCACTTGCACTTGAATACGAAAAGCAGATTGAACAGGAACTGTTAGAGCGTCAGCGCCGTGAAATGGAAGCTCTTGAAGCTGCAAGAAAAGCACAGGAAGAGGCTGACAAAGCCAATAACTCTGGCAATTCCAGTAACACAGGCGGTAATTCATCTTCCGGTTCTGCTATGGTTGACCAGAACGCTCTTAACAACGTTCTTAAGAATCACACTGCTGAAGATGTTGCCATGCTCGCAGCAATTATTGAATGTGAAGCCGGCAACCAGTCATATGAGGGCAAATGTGCTGTAGGAAGTGTTGTTATCAACAGAGTTGCTGACCCACGCTTTGCCAACAGCATAAGCGGCGTAATATATGCACCTTACCAGTTTTCACCTGTTGCCAGCGGACGATTTGCAATAGTACTTGCAAGAGGTGCAAATGCAGCCTGCACCCAGGCAGCCGTTGATGTGCTTAACGGTTATATCAATATTAACGCACTATATTTTCATGTATATGACAGTTCTGTCGATGTGGGCGGAACCGTTATCGGAGATCATGTATTTTACTAACTCATTAAATATACCAAGGGGAGAATTATTAACTATGAAGAAAGCAACTAAAGCATCTGATAACAGATATTATCAGGCAAGATTTTCTGCAGCACAGAAAAATACTGAATTTGAAAGCCGTGAAGCAGCTTCAGATGTCGTAGGTATAGACAGAACAAGACTTGCAAGAATTGAACTTGGCAATGTAACACCTTATGCGGACGAGGTTGTATCTATGTCAAAATGCTACAACGCTCCTGAACTCTGCTACAATTACTGCTCAAGCGAATGTCCGATTGGAAGGCTTACAATGAAGGAAGTCGAGATTAATTCTTTTGACAGATTATCATTAAAAATGCTTGGTTCTTTGAATGATATCGAAAACCTGCGAGCTTCTATTATCAATATCTCTGCTGATGGTCAGGTTGATATTGGAGAGCAGGAGGAATTCAAGCAGATACTTGAATCCCTCGACCTTATTTCCAATAATGCGAAAGCCCTTGAATTGTGGGCTAAGAAAAACATTAAGAATATTTAACGGCTGTATCTTACATAATCTACCGTAACAAAGCCTTTGTTTGCACTATTGGCAGAATTATCATGTGATACATATACACCGCTCTTTACACCAACCCATCTTCCGGCTTTGGCAATAACGGAAACAGGGTTGGTGTATTCTTTTCCGTCTGTGCTTATCTCTATCGTTACTGTTTCAACAGGTGCTTCCTTAACAGGAAGTCCACCCTCGACATAATCTTTAGTTCCTGTCTTTTTAACTGTGTATCTGAAATATATTTCCTTAAGATTATCGTATGAAGCAAGCAATTCTTTAGTCTCTTTAGTATAAGCCTGGTCACAGTCAAACTGCTGCACACCCTTTACTGCATACACTTCCATCTTACCGCCTTTAACAGTCACATCTGCTGCCAGATAATTCATTCCCATATGAATGAATCCGGCATTATCACCATCAGCCATTCCGCTTATATTCATCTTAGTAATACAGCTAAATTCCGGTGCCGGCCACTTCTGCAGTAGAAGATTTCTGTAATCGCCAATTGGTCTGTTTGATGCTCTGCCAACCGCATTAAGCTTTATATAAGAACCATCATCAGACACATTTCCGCTTTCATCAATGCCAGACTGTGCCCAGTCACTATCAGGATTGGCGTTCCACTGCCACTGCAGTCCCAAAGTATCTTCTGTGAATTCATCTGTAGTATCTGGCTCACATATTTCATAAACGGCACCGACATTAGGTTTTTCGTACTCCATCACAGGCTCGCCGTAATCATTGCCATCTTTCTTAACTCCAATTACAGGCCAGTCATTTTCCCAGCTCATTGGCTGCAAATGTGTTATTCTGCCCGCTGCATACACATCCTGAAAATGTATGAACCAGTCCTGTCCTGTAACTGTGTCAACCCATGCACCCTGATGAGGTCCATTTACAGGCGAATCTCCTTGTCTCATAACCACTTTATACTCATATGGTCCAAACACATTTTTCGACCTTAACACTGTCTGCCAGCCTGTCTTAACACCGCCAGCCGGTGCAAATATATAATACCATCCGTTTCGCTTATACATCTTAGGACCTTCTATTGTAATCTGGTCATTTAAGTTACCGTCAAATATAATCTTTTCCTCACCAATAAGCCCCATTCCATCTGGCTGCATCTCTACCATATGAAGCACACTCTTGTATCCGATACGGCTCTTGGCAACTCCTGCAACAAGATATGCCTTTCCGTCCTCATCCCAGAATGGGCATGGGTCAATCCAGCCTGCGCCTGGTCTTATATTCACTGGCTTACTCCACTCACCATAAGGGTCTGTTGCTGTAGTCATATATATTCCTTCATCCGGCATTGGGAAGCACACATAATATGTACCCTCATGATATCTTATTGCAGGTGCCCACACTCCGCATCCATGAATTGGATTTCTATATCTGAATTCTGGAATTTCAGTCAAAATGTAGTTAACAACCTTCCAGTTTACAAGGTCCTTAGAATGAAGCAACGGCATAGCCGGAGCATTAGAAAAGCTTGATGATATCATAAAATAATCATCACCGACACGGATTGCGTCCGGATCTGAATAATCAGCGTAAAGTATTGGATTCTTGTATCGTCCATTTCCTAAATCTGCTGTCCACATATATGACCTCTTTCTGCCAGTTTACGGCTCAATAATTTATTTCTGCTTATGCAGATATTTCTCTGCTATCATATTACAACAGTTAAATAAGAATTTCCAGTACTTTTGCAAAGTTATTTTATAAAAGTTTTTTAGTTGACATTTTATTATTAAGTATTCTGTGCTTAAACCGATATTATATATAACCGTGTTCATTGCTGAAGATGAAAGGCGGGTATACTTATGATAATTGCAGACAGCAATATGAGTATGTCTTCAAGAAGACACTACTCACAAAAGGTATCAAGCGGCATGGTCGCAGCAGGCAGCTCTGGTAACTCCTTTAGTTTTGGAATGAGCCAGGCAAGAAGCAGCTTAAGCCAGAAAGAATCATATTTTAGTAATTCTTCTGATTATCCAGGCAGAAAGTATGACGACATGTTTCTGATGATGCCACTCTACAATCGTTCTGGAAGGCTTAATGTCCCAGACGATTCTTCTAAAACGGATTTGGCTGGTGAGGAATCACCAGAAGGCACGGAGGCTTTATCACCTGCTTACAACAAAGCCAGCTTAGTTTCTATGCGGCAGAATGTAAGCTTCAGTTACACAGAAATAACAAGAAAGGTTTATATGTCCCTGTTGGATTTTATTCAGTCTCTGTCTTTCCGTGGAATGTTTCATGATACTGACAGTTTATCCTGCAATTCAGTCTCTGACACATCTTCATCTGACAAAGCCTCAAAAACCCTTTCTATTACTAACCAGATTTCTCCTACTGTGTGGACTGTAAGAACCAGATATTCTTCAACCTATGAAGAAAAGGAAAGCACTTCATTTTCAACAACCGGAACTGTTAAAACAGCAGACGGCAGGAAACTTAATTTTAATCTTGATATGACCATGTCGCGCAGATACATGGAAGAACACAGCATTGAATTTGTTTCCAGCTTTGACACTGTACTGACAGATCCACTTGTTATTAATCTTGGATGCAATCCTGTTTCTATTTCTGATAAGTCCTTCAGTTTTGACATTGATGGTGATGGTAAAGACGAGACTATTGCACAGATGAATCCCGAAAGTGGCTTTCTTGCTCTTGATAAGAACAGCGACGGAATTATCAATGATGGCAGCGAGCTGTTTGGAACCAAGACCGGTAATGGCTTTTCCGAGCTTGCAGAATACGATTCTGACGGCAACGGATGGATTGATGAGAATGATGAAGTCTATGACCAGTTAAAGGTCTGGGTTAAAGATGAGAATGGCAAGGACAAGCTCTTATCACTTAAGGAAGCCAATGTCGGTGCAATCTGTCTTGGCAGCTCCAAAACAACATTTCATGTAACTGATGATGATAACAATCTTAAAGCTAAAGTACGAAGCAGCGGCATGTATCTTCATGAAGACGGCAGCGCCGGTTCTGTACAGCAGGTGGATTTTTAATTCTGTATTGGGGATATCTTCGATATCCCCAATATTTTTTGTATCCCTTGCTAATGCCTGGGTGCTATTTTTCTCTGTTCGCTGACACAATTCCATTTTTCTGTTTTGCCACAGGCTCTGTTTTTTCCCGGGCAGGCTGCGTGTTCCCCGTTGGCTCTGTATTTTCCGTGCAGGCTGCTTGACCCCGTTGGCTCTGTATTGTATTTTCCGTGATGGCTGCTTGCGACCTATATATTCATAATATTTGCTCTCTTATAGGCACATTTTGCGCCTTTTCAATCCCAAAGCTTCTTCTCAACCTATAAGATTCATTATTTCTATTCTTTAATAGGTAAAACTGCTCTCCACAATCTGAAAATCCACAAAATCACATAAATTTTCCCAAAAATCTTCCTATAAGAGACTATATTATGCGACTACCTATAGGTATCACGTATTGCCTGCGTATGAAGCTTCCTTTATTTATCATCATATTTTGCCCAGACTTGTTTTTCTCAGTATATTTACATATTTTTAATATATCAAACTATTGATTTTTATATATTTGTATAGTATATTTATTAAACAGTTTTTGCCTGTAATTGCAAAAGGGGGTTTTTAATGAGAGATATACAGAATTATAATATGGAACATGTTGACACATTAGCACCTGACACGATTAAAGAGTCTGTTATGTGCAGGCATTCACAATTGTCTCTTTTACTAGCTGATATACAAGGAAGAATTTCTAATGCTCCTGAAGGTTCTCTGCGAACTGCCAGAAAAGCTCATGGCTGCCAATATTATCATAAAGTCGAAGTAAATGATACCAAAGGAACATATATCAAAAAGCATAACTATAATTTTGCAATTGAACTTGCACAAAAAGATTATGATTTAAGAATTGAACAATGCCTGCTGAAAGAATTAAACTTTCTTGAAGTCATACTTAAGAAATATAATCCATCAGAAATCCAGCATATTTATGATTCACTTAACAGCTTCCGCAAAGAAATGGTTACTCCAGTTTTTGTATCGGATGAAGATTTTACTGCAAACTGGAAAGCCTCAGAATATACTTCTTTAGGATTCACTCCTGACTGCGCTGAATACTATACTGATAATGGTGAACGCGTACGGTCTAAGTCTGAAATTATCATAGCTAACAAACTCTATCGCTATAATATCCCTTATCGATACGAATATCCTCTGCAGCTGCAATCTGATATCATAACACACCCGGATTTTACCTGTCTTAATGTTAAAACAAGGCAGGAATATATATGGGAACATTTTGGCATTATGGATAATGCAGAATATGCCTGTAATGCCATCAAAAAAATTAGTGATTATGCTAATTCAGGATATATCCTTGGAAGGAACTTCATAGCAACATTTGAAACCGCTAATACTCCAATCAATGCTAACTGCATAGATTCTTTGATAAAAAGTCATCTCTGTTGATACATGTATGCCCCGCCTTACTTTTATTCTGTAAGGTGGGGCATACCTTCTATAGTTTATCAGATTATATGATTCTTATATGATACCTTTTTATAGTCGCATTTTTGATTTCTTATAGGTCCTTCCTTACCAGATTTTCCAAAAATATTTCTTATTCTCACAAAATATTTCTTAAAAAAGACAAATTATCCTATCAAATAGCTTTAACTCACTATCTGATAGGAAATTATTCTGAATTTTATTAAGATTGTACTGTAAATGGCCTATTAATCATGTAAAAAAGTTTTCTTATAGGAAAACCAAATCCCACCAAAACAATCCCGCCATGCATAGTCCTTCCTGACAGCTTCCTAGAAATTCAAATCAATATCTATTCCCTTAATATCCTCATTAAGCATCTTATTATCTTTCATTATCCTGACTATCTGCTTCTGGGCTTCAGTTACATGGTCGACATCATTGCTTCTTATATTGGCATTCATCTCTAACTTGTCAGCCTCTGCCTGTCCCTCAATAATCTCTTCCTGTTCTTTTCTTTCCTTGCGCTTTTCGTCAATCTTTTCCTGCTGTTCTTCCTGTTTCTTCTCTGCCTCGTCAGCTTTCTCCTTGTTCCCCTCGGCTTTGTCGTCAATATTATCCTTGCCCTCGGCTACAAGCAGGTTCTTAACCTCACCCTCAACAGCACCTATTATCTGGTCTGCTGAGTCCTGTGCCTTTAGCATTTCCTGAGACTTATCCCTGTCAATTTCAGCAAGTGCAATTGAAGCTGTCGTGCATGCAATCTTAAGCTCCTTCTGACCAATTTCATCCTTAAAATGTATCTGTGATGAATTCAGCTTAAGTACCTTCTCCTGATACTCTGTAAGCGGAGTATTCTGTAATTCTTTTAAGCGGTCAAGTTCTTCTTTTGAAAATGTGTCCTCAGCCGAACCATAACGGTTATTCTGATATTTTTCAAGCAGCTCAAGGTCTTTCTGTTCCTGTGAATCCTTATCTACACCATAGTCCACACGGTATGCTTCCTTTTCATTCTCCAAATCACTAACCTTATTCTTAAGTTCTGTGATTTCATCAAGCTTATTAAGCTTATCGAGCTTCATATCCTCAATATTCTTATCTGTCTTATCAGCAGATTTCCATGCGTCAGATATAAGCTTCATTGCCTGCTTTCTTGCTCTGAGCCTTTTAGCATCAATCTGGTTATCATTATATGGCTTAAGATTAAGCTCTGATGCATTGATTGTCTTTCTGTTCTTGGTTTGCTTTGAATTATCAGTATTCTTATCTGTATTATCTATTCCCTGTGCAGCCGCCTGATTATTCATTGTACTTCTTATCGTAAGTGACATATGCCCTCCTTGTCATAACCCTGTCCCAAACTCCTTTTCGGGAATCACATTAGTTTAAATATATATCGGTATATCTGACATTCATTATTATAGTCAGTTCTTGTTCATAACCTATAAATATGATATAGTGATACTATCAATTATTTATGAGGAGAGCGATTACAATGAACTTTGCAAGAAAGACGGATAAGGTATTCACAATTATTTACACTATTATCAGTATTCTGTCAATTATTATATTAATCATGACTCATATTTATCCTGATAAATTCTTTAATAATTTGTATGGATCATTTTCTGCAATTAATAACAAGACATTTAGTATTAACAATTTATTCCATTTAATTGGACATATTTATATAGGAAGCACATCCATAGTTCTATTATATATTCTTGCTGTTCTTGCTGTCATAATTGGATTACCCGTTACTGTGATTACTATTTTTGCTTATATAGGAATCATATTATATAAAGCAACCAACAACCCAAAGCATATACGCCGCAATCTGATTGTCAAGATTATATATACAGGAATATGGACTGTTATTGCACTCATAATGACAATCAAGGACATTGGCTTTGTTGTTATATTTGCAATACCTGCCATAATACTTTCAATTCTGATTGCAGCTGTTTATGGCATGAGAGAGCATGAATATTTCCCAGAATATTAATTCACATACAGCACTTATTAAGAAAAGGCAGGACATGAAAAAACCGACCTCCCAATCGTTAGATTTTTAGTCTAACTTTTTTTGGGGGTCGGTTCCATGTCCTGCCATATTATATTTAATCTTACAGATGAAGCACTCTCTCCTTAATCTCCTGAGTTCTTCCCTGATTCCAGAACTGTGTTCCGATATATCCGCAAGTTCTCCTTGCGACATTCATCTTATCCTGATTACGGTTTCCGCAGTTAGGGCACTCCCATATAAGCTTTCCGTCATCATCAGTTATAATCTGAATCTGTCCTGTGTAACCACATTCCTGACAGTAATCACTCTTAGTATTAAGCTCTGCATACATAATATTATCATAAATGTATTGCATAACCTTAAGTACTGCCGGGATGTTATTCTGCATATCAGGAACTTCAACATAACTGATAGCTCCTCCTGGAGATAACTTCTGGAACTGTGATTCGAATTTTAACTTTTCAAATGCATTTATCTGCTCAGTTACATGAACATGATAGCTGTTAGTTATATAGTTCTTATCTGTTACGCCAGCAATCTTACCAAATCTCTTCTGTAAACATTTTGAAAACTTATAAGTTGTTGACTCAAGCGGTGTTCCATAAAGTGAGAAATCAATATTAGTCTCTGCTGCCCATCTTTTACATGTATCATTAAGATACTGCATTACTTTGAGGGCAAACTCTGTTCCCTCCGGATTAGTATGAGTTACACCCTTCATGTAATAAGTACATTCGCAAAGACCTGCATAACCGAGCGAAATTGTTGAATATCCGCCATAAAGAAGCTTGTCAATTGTCTCGCCCTTCTTAAGTCTTGCAAGTGCTCCATTCTGCCAGAGAATTGGCGCAACATCTGAAGGAGTTCCCTTAAGTCTGTAATGTCTGCACATAAGAGCTCTCTTACACAGGTCAAGTCTCTCATTAAGAATACTCCAGAACTTATCCATATCCTTGCCTGATGAACATGCAACATCAACAAGATTAAGAGTTACAACACCCTGATTGAATCTTCCATAATACTTTGGTTTTCCTGTTTCTGGATCAATATATGGTGTAAGGAAGCTTCTGCATCCCATACATGGGAAACACTGACCATTGCCGTTCGCATCAACCTTTAATTCCTTCATTTTCTTTTCAGATATATAATCCGGAACCATTCTCTTAGCTGTACACTGTGCAGCTATTTCTGTAAGATACCAGTACTTGGAATCCTCGTGGATATTATCTTCCTCAAGAACATATATAAGCTTAGGAAATGCTGGTGTAATATATACACCCTGTTCATTCTTAACACCCTGCATTCTCTGTCTTAATACTTCCTCAGTAACAAGTGCAAGGTCATCTCTTGTCTGACCTTCCGGAACCTCATCAAGATACATGAAAACAGTAACAAAAGGTGCCTGTCCATTAGTTGTCATAAGAGTGATAACCTGATACTGAATCATCTGTACACCACGCTTAATTTCATCCTTTACTCGAAGTTCTGCAACCTCTCTAATCTTTTCTTCGGAAGCATCTATTCCGGTTTTCTCGAACTCATCTCTTACCTGTCCAATAAACTTCTCACGGCTTACCTGGACAAATGGTGCAAGATGTGCTAAAGATATACTCTGTCCGCCGTACTGTGAACTTGCAATCTGTGCTATCGCCTGAGTTGCAATATTACATGCAGTAGAAAAGCTGTGTGGCTTCTCAATCATAGTCTCGCTTATTACAGTTCCATTCTGTAACATATCCTCAAGATTGACAAGACAGCAGTTGTGCATATGTTGTGCAAAATAATCTGCATCATGGAAATGTATAAGTCCCTGCTCATGCGCATCCACAATATCTGGAGGGAGAAGGAATCTCTTTGTAATATCCTTGCTTACCTCGCCAGCCATATAATCTCTCTGAACACTGTTTACAGTAGGATTCTTGTTAGAATTCTCCTGCTTTACTTCCTCATTATTGCACTCCAGAAGGCTTAATATCTGCTTATCTGTAGAATTAGATTTACGCACAAGTGCTCTCTTATAACGATAAGTAATATACTTTCTTGCAACTGAAAATGCTCTGAAATTCATAATCTGATTCTCTACAAGATCCTGAATCTCTTCAACGCTTAAAGACCTGTTCATCTCTTTACAAATGCTCTCAACATTATTAGAGATTGTCTCAATCTGTTCCTCTGATAATCTCTCACTATGGACAACTTCCATATTAGCTTTTGATACAGCATCCATAATTTTACTGATATCAAATGTTACCTCTGAACCACTTCTTTTAATAATTTTCATACTTCAAACCCTCACAAAAAGACCATCATATCTCTATATATACTGCTTTCAGCAATACAGACGATACACCTTTACATTAAAAAAATCTGCTGGAAACGCAGTGTTTATGCTGTTTCCCAAGCAGATTTGATTATACAACATATAGTTTGATAAGTCAATTGAAAACACAATATCTTGTAATAAAAAACTATATATATTAATTCTCATCACATTCAGTTTCAGCCAGAATATTGATAAGAGAAGCCGTTACAACAGCCATCTCAATCTCATATTCAGCCCACTGTGCAGACTCCTTACAACGGTCAATAGTAAACAATCCTTTCACATTATCTGGTGATCCTATTATGCATTGTACAGTAGAAAACACTCTCTTTTCTCTCATGGCTGTTCCAAATTCAGGTGCAAGGTCTGTCTGCCTTCCGACGAATCCCACAGCAGCATGATTCTTTCCATCCAGAAGCTTCTTAAAACCTTCTGTCTTAACATAATCAGCATTCATTGAACCGCCAAGCTCAACACCCATATAGTATGCACGGTTCAGATTAGCTCCCCAGTAAAGATTAATGCTGTCCAGTTTAAATGTATCATACATATGATGTATAAGCTCTTTAATAGCTGCTTTGCCATCTTCTGAAAAATTCTCCATAATGCCTGTAAGAAATCTGAGTTCCTTCATTTCCCTGCCATCATTGACATTCTTATCCTTTGTATTAAGAGAATTCTCATATGAATCCTTATGGAGATCATCCCTAAAGAATACATATCTGTCTCTTCCCTTTTCTTTCGCTACATACAGACAATAATCTGCTTTCTTGAAAAGCTCCTCATACTCATGTCCGTTGTTAGGACTGTATGCTGCTCCAATCGAACATGTTATCATTAAATCTTCAAAATCATCAACAAATTCCCACTTAATCTGGGTTCTTATCGCACGAAGCATCCCCCTTAACTCATGCTCATCATTAATACCATTGAATATAATAACAAATTCATCTCCTCCGATACGTCCTACAACTCCATCTTCGCCTACAACTTCCTTAAGCTTTCTTCCAACCCTTGCAAGCACCTTATCACCATACATGTGACCATATACATCATTAACCTTCTTAAAATGGTCAACATCAAGAACGGCTATCGTAACTCTGTTATTCTGCTCTTCCTTGAGACATTTTACAGCATATGCGGTAATAGTTTTCTTGTTATACACATGTGTAAGAGAATCAAACTGTAATTCTTCTATCATATCAGTAATCTGATTATAATTGCCATGGCTGTCTGCCTCAGGGACAACACGACCTATCACAATCCTGCTTCCATCGCTTTTATTCATTACAGTTCCTTTAAATCTTAAAGTCTCCTTCACCCTTTTATATGTACGCATGCTTGTTCTGAATTTTATAGAAAATGTCTGCGTATAAGAGCGTACTTCTGATATAAAATTAGCAAAGATTTCCTTATCATTCTCGTCAATATATCCCTCCGAAAGCATCCTCTTCTTCCATTCATCAATATCAGACTTATATATGACATCTCTTGAGTCAACATCATACCTGTACATACTGAATATGCCATTATCTCTGTTATATGTAAATGTATATTCTCTATCCAGTCCAAGCAGCATCTTATGTTTAGAAACATCATCTCTTAAACTCTTATTAGCCTCCTCTATAGACTCAACATCAACAAGTTCAATATCTCTCATATGCCCATTGCCCACAGCTCTTCGTTCATACACAAATAAATGATTATATCTTTCTATGCCCTGTGCGTTAATAAATTTAAACATTCCGCTCTTAGCTGTTCCATCATACTTCTCTATAAAATCCATCAGTCTTTCTTTATCCTGAGGTGCAACTACTTCTATAAGAGTCTCCTTAATTTCTCCAAAATATTCTTCAAATGCTTTATTCGCAACACTTATAACACAATACTTATCAACAGATGCTATTCTTCTACTCATCTTATGAACAATCTCAAATTTCTCACTGGCAGCAATATAATTATCGCTCATATTAATGTACCTCTTATATTTTTTATTATTAGTTATACGTACTTAATCTTTCTACATGTTATAAAAATTATATTATATACATGTCGATTTTACAAGTATAATAGTGCGTTTAATTCAAATTCTTTGGTACTTTAGTACCAATACCAAATATAGTATTTCCTTTTATTAAAAAGCATGCTATAATACAACATATTGTTGGTTTTTACTTAGTAACACTATTATTAAATGTGAGGAGGTCTTTTAATGGAACGCGTAAAGTACAACAGAGTTGAGGTAAGTCACGGCAATACATCCAAGAAATTTCCTGTGTACGAAATCTATCTTGATGGGGTTATAATTACTAAGGTATCATCTGAGAATGAGGCTTTAGAAATGGTATCACGCTGGCAGAAAAATTACAGATAATATATACTCATAAGTAAGTAAAAGCAGTGCCTGCAATCAATGCAGACACTGCTTTTATAGCATTTTCTTCTTCCTTAATACCCATAAAACTATTATACATATCAGAAGTATTATTCCACTTATTATCTCAAATCCAAAAGGTGTCTTTGCAAACGGCATCCATTCTCCACCTACATTCATTCCATATATACCTGATATTATTGTCGGAATAGCCATCACAATTGTAATTGAAGTAAGGTATTTCATTACATTATTCAGCTTACTGTCAATTACTGATGACATCAGTTCCCTTGTACCATCAATGACATCCCTGTATATCGTGGTCATCTCTATAGCCTGCTGGTACTCGACCATGACATCCTCAAGAAGCTCCATATCTTCAGGATACTGCTCAAGTCTTTTATATCTTCTGAGTCTTTCTAACACAATACTGTTAGCTCGAAGAGATGTTGCAAAATAAACAAGTGTAGATTCTAACTCATGAAGCTCGATAAGGTCTGTATCTGATGTGTCGCCATCAACTCTCTCCTCTATCTCAATTCTTTTCTTGTCAATAAGGCGAAGATTAGCCTGATACACAAAAGCTGAACGGAAAAGCATCTGGTATATAAAACGCATCTTTTTCTTCGTACTGAACTCTTTCACCTTATTTCTTACAAAATAATTAATAATCGGTGTATCTACCTTACACACTGTAATTATTGCTTCACTTTTAAGAATAATACCAAGAGGAATAGTTGTATACATTTTTTTCTCATGTCTTACCTCAGGTGTAGGAATATCCACAAGTATAACAGTATATCCGTCTTCAAGGCTTATACGCGAACTTTCTTCTTCATCAAGTGCCGATGAGATATCCTCAGGTTCTATTTCAAAGCGTTCTGCTATCTGCTCAAGCTCCTTGCTTGTCGGATCTACCATATTAATCCAGCATCCATCCTGAATATCTGTCAATGTATTTAATACCTGCTGGTCTGTTCTATATATCTCTACCATAAGTCCGGCCTTTCATAATTATTATTTCATCATAGTCGTCCCTGATGCGTCTCATAATAAAATCTCTTAACGGTTCATCAAAACACCTGTATATATTGTTTACAGCCTCACAATCAAGTGGATTACGCGTAAGAAAATATTGCACATTAAATCCATACATATCATATACTATCTGTAAAGTCTTTACATCTGGTCTTGACAAACCATTCTCTAATGTACAATAGCTTCTCTCTGATATTCCAAGCACATTTGCCATGTCCTTTTTATTCATATCATGTATCCGTCTTATCTCTGTAAGTGTATATCCTGTACGCACATTATCTGGAACATCCAGTTCCATTCCATTAACAATCTCAAGTATCATTCTATGGTAATATGCCACTACCCTTTCTTTCTTATACCCGAATTGAAGCATGCTGTCAAACAAACATAGCAGATTTCTTATAAAAACTTTTTTCCTGAAATCAGGGCATAGTGTGTGCAACTCTGAAAATGGATTATTATTATCTATTCCATGCAGGATATAATCGCTGTTCCAGCCTTCAAGTTTTGCCACCTTCTCTATAATCCTGTATGTAACCGGTTGTGTCCCTGTCTCCAAACGGGCAAGATAGTCAGTACTGACATTCAGCATTTCTGACATTTCCCCTCTGGATAAGCCTTTCATAATGCGGCATTCTTTTAACCTGTCCCCCGTATTACGCATTAAAGCCTCACTTCTTGTCAGTTTTACAGCTTCTTAATCCACATGAGCCGCAATTACCATCACAGCCCTTCCCAAGACCGCTTTTTTCGTGCTTATATGAAACTGCAATATATATGGCAACAACCACAACTAACAATATTCCTGCTGATATAACCTGTCCCATTCTTTATCTCCTTATTAATTGCTCTTATAAGCTTTTCCAATCTCACCTGTAAGTGAAGCAAATATCTTAAGTATCATTGCACGTTCTGATTTGTCAAGTTCCCTGAAAGACTTAAGAACGGCATTAATATTCTTAAACCTGGCTGTACTTATCTCTGAAAGGTTCTTTGCACCACTTGCAGTTACCAGTGAGAATAATGTATCTACGAATTCTGCCCTCTGTTCTCTTGTAAGCCCGTCTATCCATGCGCTCAGTGCTGCATTTAACCTTTTACTCTTAGGACTTAACTCCTGCTCAGTCTCAAAATCTGGTCCTATAACCTGCCATGACATAGAATCATGCTGCATAAGACCTGACTGGCTGCTCTTTACAACCTCATAATCCCCATCATGATTAAGAAGCATTCCAACAACTGAACAATAAGGAACAATACTCTTAATCTTAGGCAGAATTGCCAGATAATCCGGATGCTTTACAAAATCACTGTCAAATCCCGGACCATCATTATTATAAACAGTAATAATTCTTTTCTTCACTGATGGTCTTGCAAATACTGATGCATATACTGCCAGATTACCACCTTTGGAATGTCCGCCAAGAATCAGCTTTCCTTCTGAACGCTGCACGGTTGTGTCAATATATCTTACCGCATCCTTCTGCGATGGAACAGGGGATAAGAAACTCATGTTAAAATCCTCTTTCCAGCCCACAAGTGTATCATCAGTTCCCCTGAAAGCAATATACGTAAGTCTGTTATCGATTCTTACATGAAATGCTGCAAACTGTTCTTCTTTGCCGCCATCGACATAATCAACATAATTAGTAAGTATAAGTGAACCAAATCTTTTTGTTGCTGCTGCCTCCCTTAAAAGATACGGAGCTTTTCCTATGAAAGATTTGCATTTCTTAATCTCCTTCTCATCATGGGTATCAAAAAATGTGTCTGCCGCTTCCGCAATTGTAATAGTCTCGATACTTCCCGGTGCCGGTACAATATCAGTAAAATCAACATATGCAATCTGCGCAAGTATTAAATTGTCCACGTCATTAAATGGTGCCTGGCTAAAATCAAGGTCACCTCTCCATTTCAAATAATCAGATACATTACTCATACTTAACCCCTTCTTATTCTACGCATTTTCCTTTCAGAAACCTTCTTGGTTACAAGATCCTTCCATATTGAAGGTGTGAACAGAATTATCAGTGGAAATAACTCCAGTCGTCCGGCAAGCATATCAAACATCAGTACATATTTGCTGAAATCAGAATAACTTCCAAAATTCTGTGTCGGTCCGACAGCCGAAAGCCCCGGACCTATATTATTAATAGTCGCTGCTACTGCAGTGAAATTCGTCACAATATCCTTTCCTTCAATAGATATTAGCAGTAAAGACGCTGTGAATATCATGATAAATGTTATGAAATATATACTCACCGACCTGCATGTTTCACTATCAACAGGCTTTCCTTCTGTCTTAATCACCTTAACACTCTTAGGATGAATATATGACTGAATCTCTCTGAATATTGTCTTTATCCCTATTATAAACCTGGAAACCTTAATTCCGCCACCTGTACTTCCGGCACATGCTCCCACAAACATCAGTACAACAAGCACCGACTTTGACAGTGACGGCCACATATCAAAATCCACTGATGAAAATCCGGTTGTCGTTATAATAGATGCAACCTGAAACATTGACTGTCTCAGTGTAAGTTCAACAGCACCTACACTTCTGTATATATTAACAAATATAATTGCTGTTGCTGCAAGGATAATTCCGAAATAACATCTTACCTCTTCTACTTTAACAGCCTTCTTAAACTGTCTTAGAACAATAAGATAATACGCGTTGAAATTAACGCCAAACAATATCATAAATATGGTTACAACCCACTGGATATAAGGTGAAAAGCTTGTAAAGCTGTCATTTCTGATACCAAATCCACCTGTTCCTGCTGTTCCCATGGCTGTATTAAGTGCATCAAGGAATGTCATTCCTCCAAAAAGAAGAAGAATTGTCTGAAGTACAGTCATCCCAAAATATATAATATACAGTATTCTTGCTGTATATCTGATCTTAGGAACAAGTTTACCCACTGATGGTCCCGGACTCTCTGCTTTCATAAGATTGATATTAGAGCCACCTGTAAGAGGTATTACTGCAAGCAGAAATACCAGAACTCCCATACCACCAATCCAGTGAGTAAAGCATCTCCAGAACATAATGCTCTGTGACAGTCCTTCAACTTCACTTAATATACTTGCTCCTGTTGTTGTAAATCCTGATATTGTCTCAAAAAGTGCATCTGTAAATGAAGGAATTTCCCTGCTTATAAAAAAAGGCAGGCAGCCAAATATACTCATAAGAATCCAGCTGAGTGCAGTTGTAACACACCCCTCCTTCAGATAAAAAACTGTATTGGCAGGTTTTTTAATTGTCATAAGAATCCCACATACAGCACATAATGCCATTGTTATCAAGAATGCAGATATTGCCTTCTCCCTGTATATAACGCCAACAATCACAGGAATGACCATAAGAGCCGCTTCTATCTTTAAAACATGTCCAAGAATATATCTTACTATAGAACTGTTCATATCAATGTTCCCAGCCTTTCCTATCTAAGAATATCAGTTATAGCATCAAACCCTGTATGAGTTGTTACAATAACCACAGTATCTCCAACCATAAGGCTGTCAGTACCACTTGGAATAATAATCTTACCATTACGGTTAATAAGTGCTATAAGCAGATTATCCTTCAGCTTAAGTTCCATAAACTGCTTGCCCGTAACTCCTGATTCCTTATCAACGTTAAACTCTATAGCTTCCGCCTTCTGGTCAAACAAATGATACAAGGTCTGTATGTTATTGCTTCCCATAGACTCCTTCTTAGCTCTTACATAAGCAATGATAGCTTCTGATGTTATATATCTTGGATAAATCACACTGCCAAGATCAAGGCTGTTAATAACACTGCTGAATCCCATTCTTGTTATTTTCGTAATACATTTGGCTTCAGATACTTTTCTTGCATATAGAGTAAGCATTACATTCTCTTCATCAATCCCTGTAAGAGGGACAAAGCTCTCCACATACTCAATCCCCTCTTCTCTTAAAAGGCTCTCGTCAGTACCATCACCATTGATAATAACAGCTCCCGAAAGCTCTTCGCTTAACTTTAACGCGCGTTCCTTGTCATTCTCAATAATCTTTACATCAATTCCCATGTTAAGAAGCTGTTTTGCAAGATAATATGCAACTCTTCCACCTCCGACAATCATGGTACTCTTGACCTGATGTGTCTGAAAACCTACACTTGCAAGAAATGTCCTTGCATTCTTTCTTGATGCAATGAAAGATAACTTATCATCTGCCCTTATAATAAAATGTCCTGATGGAATGAACACCTCCCCATCCCTCTCAACTGCACATATAAGAACCTTAGATGATGAAGCCTTAGATATCTCCGCAAGAGTATGGCCACACATCTGGTTACCCTCAGGGACTTTTATCTTAATCATCTCTGCCTGTCCATGTGCGAATGTTCCAATCTCAAGTGCTGTCGGCATGTAAAGCACACGTGCTATCTCACTTGCAGCCTCAAATTCCGGATTAATAATCATTGCCAGACCTAATCTGTCTCTTAAAAATGCAGCCTCCTGACTGTATTCAGGTGTTCTTACTCTTGCAATTGCCTCACATCTGCCAGCCCTCTTTGCAAGTGTACAGCATAAAAGATTCAGCTCATCAGAATCAGTTACCGATATAAGAAGGTCAGCTGAGTCAATACCGGCTTCTTTCTGAACAGCAAAGCTAGCACCATTGCCCTCAACTCCCATAACATCATATGCACCTGTTATTGCATCAAGCTTAACCCTGTTCTTATCAATAAGAGTAACATCATGGTTCTCCCTGCTGAGTCTCTCAACAAGAGTGGCACCAACCTTACCGCCTCCTACAACTATAATATTAAGTCCGTTCTTTCTGGACTTGTCATTCCCAAACATTCCAATCCTCCTTATTATTTCGCGTTGTTTTGCGAAGCAAACTATCTCCCCATTTCTTTTAATTCTTCAAGCAGTTCCAAATCAGACTGCTGTACCTTTATATTAGATGTTATAGGTGCCTCTCCAGGATTAGTAACTGTAATCTCAATTATAGTTCCTTCCTTAAGACCTCCTGCAAAACATCTGTTAAGAAATGCCACAAACTTCGGATGATTCTTCTGAAACTTGTTCTTGGCACTCATAAGCTTCATAATTGATGCTGGATTCATAATAATCTCCATTCTTTCTAATTCTGCTACTCAGCATGCAAAGTATACCATATTATCAAAAAAATAGAAATCCCTGACGTCCTTTCCCATATATTAATTTTTCAGAAATTAGAATTTAAAATATTTTTTCTAAAAAAGTGTTGACAAAATATCATTTTGCCATTATTATCTTAAATGTGTTTGCGCGAGTGGCTCAGTGGTGGAGCACCTCCTTGCCAAGGAGGGGGTCGCGGGTTCGATCCCCGTCTCGCGCTCTTTTATTTTTTAAGAGAAAGCCAGTACATGCTGACTTTCTCTTTTTTGTGTTCAATTTGTTTCAAGACATTATGATTGCCGCAAAGCACACATAAATAACCTACTATCTCATCAATTTTCATAATCCAGTAGGTCTTTTTCTTATTGTTAGCTGGTATGTAATGCTTCTTCCCAACTTAAATACCTACTATTTTGTCATAATTCACACTTTTAGTATGTCTTTTTTCTCATATCTGTAATATCAGACAGATTTGGTTTGAAAAAAAACCTACTATTCTCGCATAAATCATCAATTTAGTAGGTAATTTTCTTTATTCTCGTTAATTCTCCTCAGAATTTCCTCTTGATAAACCTACCATTTCATCATATTTAGCAGTCTTAGTAGGTATCCCCCTCATCTATAGCATTATAGATTCAACTTTTTTAATTTTACACTTGACAGATTAAAGTTTTATGTGTATTATCTTGTTTGTGTTCACAAGAGAATTTAATTAAAGAACATTAATTATGCGCGAGTGGCTCAGTGGTGGAGCACCTCCTTGCCAAGGAGGGGGTCGCGGGTTCGATCCCCGTCTCGCGCTCTTTTTAATTTTAAAAGGAAGCCAGCATTTAAGCGGCTTCCTTTTTTGTTTGTGTTCAATTTGTTTGAAGACAACTTAAAGACACATGATTCTTCGTCTTGCACTCTTCTATCAACTGTCATTTCACATACACAATCACTTTGTCTGAAACCTTTTCCAGGTCATCACTGCCTTCAGCTGCCTTGAATCCCACATCAACAATCTCTATCGTTCCGTCTTCATATGTCACAGTTACGCTTAACGTAAGTCCTTCATACATATTTTTAACCATCTCATTGTATACCTGACGTTCCTGATACAAAGATTCTTTTTCTAACTGCTTTGAAAACTCTACAATCTGTATGCCCTCGCTCTGACTGTTGCCGCTCTCCTCATACTCTTCCCCGATATCTTCAATAATGTAATATGCATAGCCGTTCTCCGTCTGTTTTCTGAATTTTTCAGAAGATGTCTGATACTCAGGGCTGTCCTTGTCAACCTCTTTCATCCTTGCCAGATTATATGTCACATCTGAATCATTTCCCATTATAGAATACTTAATCTTTGAGATATCTTCGCCCGTTACATTTATACTAGCCATAACCTGCCCCATCACAGATGAATCTCCAACCCGGCTTGAAATTCCAGCCACAACTCCTGATACACCAGCATTTTTCTCATCATTAGAAAAAATACATTCTGATGTGTCATCAAGCCCGGCTGCATACACATTCATAACATGAGCAATTTTAAATCCTGTCTGCTCTGATGCCAGTTGATTACTGCTCTGGTTTCCGTTTCCTGTCACAGAAGGTTTCAGTCCTCTGACTCCCAATACAGCAGTAACAGCCGCTGCTGCCACAAGACCTGCTGCAATTATCTTCTTTACATTATTGCTCTTTTTATACCTGATATCCACACTGGCAGTTTTCTTGTAATTTCCCGCTTCTTCAATCATTTGCGGACTAATTTCATTAAGTCCTTCATATAAATCCATTGCCTCTGATTTTTTCATAGATATAAACCCTCGCTTTCCAGATATCTTCTTAATTCTTTTCTCGTTCTGTGAAGAGTAACTTTCACTGCTGATTCGCTCATCTGCATCCTTTCTGAAATATCTTTAATTGAATCCGAGTACCAGTACCGCCTGAGAAATATAATTCTTTTATTTTTATCAACTGTTTCAAGAAAATGCGATAACATCTCTCCAATATCTTCCTTGTCCAGATGTGTCTGCAATCCGCCATCACCTATGCATTCTTCCAGTTCTTTTGTCAATTCAACCACTTTGGCCTGTCTCTTTCCCGCATTGTTTTTTCTTATCATATCAATCGCAATATTTCTTGCAGATGCTGCCAGAAATGCGAATAAATACTCTGGTCTTGCAGGCGGTATGCTATTCCATGCCTTCATATACGTGTCATTGACACATTCCAGCCCGTCCTCTCTTGATTGCAGCATATTGGCTGCCAGTGCATTTAACTTAGAACCATATTTTTCATCAACTGCATTAATTGCATCTTCATCCCTTTGAAAAAATAAATTGATTATCTGTTTATCATCCATTACTGTCTGTACTCCCTGTTTTTTAAAAGCGTTAACCCTTTCATAATTAAAGACGGATTATTCCGGCAATGGTTACATTTATCCCATAAAAAAATTCTGGAAGACGCATTATCTCCCAGAATCATATTTATATTCACAACACATTAAGCATTACCACTGTTTTAGTAATTCCCCAAACACATCCAGTGCTTCCTGCACAACATCCGGTCTTGTCATATCTATTCCGCACAGCTTAAGAAGCTCAATAGGGTGCATTGAAGAGCCGCCTGACAAGAACTTTCTGTAACCTGCTATAACCTGCTCATCACCTGCAAGTATCTTGGTTGATATTGCAATTGCAGCGGAATAGCCTGTTGCATACTGGTATACATAGAATGGTGTGTAAAAATGTGGTATTCTTGCCCACTCAAGTGCTATCTCATCATCAATAACCATATCCGGGCCGAAATACTTCTCATTCAGTTTCTTGTACATGGCACAAAGGCTCTCTGCTGATAAAACCTCGCCATGTTCAGCTTTTGCATGCGCTTCCATCTCAAACTCTGCAAACATAGTCTGTCTGTAAAGAGTTCCCTTAAACTGCTCAAAGAAATGATTGAGCAGATATCTTTTCTTCTTCTCATCATCAGTATTCTTTAACATATACTGCATAAGAATCGCTTCATTACAGGTTGACGCAACCTCCGCAACAAAGATCTTATACCCTGCATAAATATAAGGCTGGTTTGCATTAGAATAATAAGTGTGCATTGCATGTCCCATCTCATGAATAACCGTAAAAACATCATTGAGTGTATCTGAGTAATTAAGAAATACATATGGGTGTGTGCCATAAGCGCCCCATGAAAATGCTCCCGAACGCTTTCCGGTATTCTCATACACATCTACCCAGCCATTATTGAAGCCTTCTTTAATGTGTGAAACATACTCCTCACCCATTGGTGCAAGTGCCTTCACAACAATGTCCTTAGCCTCATCATAGCTTATCTTCCAGTCAATATCCTCTACCATCGGTGCATATATATCGTAAAAATGCAGCTCGTCAACACCAAGTGCCTTCTTTCTTATATCAACATAGCAGTACATTTTGTCAAGATTGTCATTGACAGTCTTAATAAGATTCTTATATACATTTTCTGGAATAAATGAGCCATCAAGATACATGTTCAGTGTTGACTTGTAACCCCTTGCGTCTGCATAGAACATTGCCTGCTTGACATTGCCATAAAACGCTGCCGCAATTGTGTTGATATACGCCCCATACTGCTTATACAGCGCCTCAAATGCCGCCTTTCTTACAGCTCTGTCCTGACTTTCCATAAATGTAGCAAAATTGCCGTTAGTCAGCTCATCTTCCTGTCCGTTCTCTCTTTTCACCTTTCCGAACTTAACATCAGCATTGTTAAACTTAGAGAACACCTCATCAGGCACAGTTGACATCTGTGATGCCTTTGCAAGCAGTGCTTCCTCCTTTTCAGAAAGCGTATGCTCTTTACCTGCGAGGCAGTCATCAATAAAATGCTTATACATTCCCAGCCTTTCATCCTCGCTGATATATTTATCAAGCACATCAGCATCTATTGATATAAGCTCAGGCTCTAAAAATGCATATTTCTCTGACACCTTCATCGCAGCCATCTGGGCTTTCCCAGATATTTCCTGATACTTTGAATTGCCTGTATCCTCATAATATTTCATAAATGCATACACATACACTCTTTCAGTAATGTATTCTACCTGTTCATACTCCTTAAGCGCCTTGTAAAGCATGCCGGCAGACTCGCCCATCCTGCCCTTAAGCTCACTTGGCTGGTCAGTCAGTTCAAGTATACTGTTATAATCCTTCTCCCATGCTTCATCAGAGCTGTATAAATCACTCACAGCCCATTTAAACTTATCATCAATCTCACTTCTTGCTGGCATAACAATCCTCCATTCATATTAAATTACGGGAATATCCGTATCTATAACAAAAGCCTGCAACAACTCATGCGCTGTCACAGGCTTATCATTCGTATTAATCAAGTTCTGGCAGATAAGCAGATGTCGCTATCGCAAGTGCACCATGTCCTATGTGGCAGGCAACTGAAAGTGAAAGTGGATCCATGTGGAAATCAAACTGCGGAAAAGTCTCTTTAACTAACGCAGCCCATTCCTCTGCCTCCTCAGGATTACCTGAATAGGCAACCTCCATATGCATCTTTCCATCCTTTGCAAACTCTGCAAATCTTGTATCTAAATCATCCTGCATTGCCTTAAGCATAATCTTCTTCGCAGAAGCCTTACCTCTTGCCTTGGCAAATGCATCTAACTTCTCACCCTGAATCTGAAGCACAGGATTAAGCTTTAACATAGTTCCAATAGCAGCTGCCGCAGGAGTTATTCTTCCGCCCTTCTTTAAGTACTTAAGAGTATCAAGTGTAATATATATGCTTGATTCCATCTTATGTTTCTCAAGAATCTCCTTAATCTCTGCCGCAGACTTACCTCTCTTAGCAAGCTCCTTCGCATCAAGAACAGACTGTCTCATGGTTACAGAAATTCTCTGGTTATTGACAACCTGAACCTTTCCATCATAATCATCAGCAACCATAGTAGCTGTCTGGCATGTTCCGCTGAGCCCGCTTGACATAGGAATATATACAAGTTCATCATATTCCTTAAGAAGCTCATCAAATGCGTCCTGCATCTCACCAATAGAAGGCTGTGAAGTAGATATATCAGCATCCTGCTTTAACTTCTCGTAAAACTCTTCCTGTGTAAGATTAATATCTTCAAAATACTGTTCTCCATCTATAAAGAACGGCATTGGTATAACTTTAACTCCAAGCTCCTTAGACTGAGCCTGTGTAATTCCACTGTTACTGTCTGTAAGTATGGCAACTTTACCCATGTAAATCCTCCCAATAACCTATTGCTGATAAATCAATTATTTTGTTATACTGATGTATATACCTTTATATAGTAAGGCATTTTGACACTTTTGTAAACAAATGTTTCTTATTTCAAAGTAATATTTTTATAAACTTTTATTGGAGAACCACTATGAAATATATTGAGATTGACTATCTGGACAGCATTTTAATGAATGCTCTTGAAGAACTTATTAACAAATGTGACGGCTACGAGCCTTATTACTGCGATTCCCATAACGACAGCTTTATCCAGTGTGCGCTTGTTGATGACAGCACAGATTCACCTGTAATGTATGGCTTTGTTGGACTGCTTATCAATGATGAATGCGGATATGTTGAAGTTTCAGGTCTTGTAGCACCTGATTTTCGCCATAGAGGACATTTTCATAATATGCTATCCATCTGTTACAGAAAGCTTAAAAGCAGCTCTGCTGGCAATTTAGAGCTTATTGCGCCTATAAGCGGAGAACTTCTTAATTGTTCTTTATGTGGTGATGTATGTTTCTACGAATATCTGTACCAGCTTGATAAAGCACATTTTAACTTAGAATCAATACAGGCTGCAGAGCCTGACAATGCCGAATATTATCTTGAGGGTGAGGATTATCTTATGTATCTGCCGGAATATGAAGAACCTGTGGCGCTTCTTTATCTTGATACACAGAACACATTTGTCAATGTATACGGAGTATTCGTTGATGAGAAGCTTCGTGGGAAAGGCATTGGTACATGCCTTATGAAGCATTTTCTTAAAGACTACTTTAACATTGCTTCACTTCCACTCGTACTTAATGTAACAAGCAATAACATGGCAGCTGTGGCATTATATAAAAAATGCGGCTTCGCCGAAGCAAGCCGCATTGAATATCATTATATTAACTGTTCTGACAACTAGTTCTTAGCTGCAATAACATCTCTCATATCGTACATTCCAGCCGGCTTTCCTGCAAGGAACTTGGCAGCCTCAACTGCACCCTTTGCAAATACAGCCTTAGAATGTGCGGTATGCTTGAATTCTATAACCTCGTCTTCTCCAGCAAAGATTACTTCATGCTCTCCAACAATAGTTCCGCCTCTTACGGCACTGATTCCGATTTCCTTAGGATCACGCTTCTGTCTTAACTGGCTTCTGTCATATCTGTAGAAATAATCATCATCAAGCACTTCCTTCATTGAATCTGCAAGTGCAAGAGCTGTTCCACTTGGCGCATCAAGCTTCTGGTTGTGGTGCTTTTCAACTATCTCAATATCAAAGCCTGCTGACGCAAACACTTTGGCAGCATCCTGTAAAAGCTTGAATAATGTATTGATTCCAAGTGACATATTAGCTGAACGTAATATTGCAACACTCTTTGATGCTTCATTGATTGATGCAATCTGCTCATCGCTTAATCCTGTTGTACATATTACAGCAGGAATCTTAGTTTTCTTAATATAGTCAACAAGTGTATCCTCTGCCTTAGCTGATGCGAAATCAATAATAACATCTGCTTCAACATTACATTCTTCTAATGAAGCAAATACCGGATATAAGTTATGTCCGTCATCACGAAGGTCAATTCCTGCTACTATCTGTGCATTAGCATCGTTAGCAACTATTCCCGTAATGACCTGTCCCATATGGCCGTTACAGCCATGCATAATTATTCTTGTCATGTTCATTCTCCTGTCAATTAAAGTATTCCGTAGTTAACCATTGCTTTCTTTAATCTCTCAAGGTTAGCCTCTTCCATCTCACATAATGGGCTTCTGAGAGGTCCCATATCCCATCCCATAAGGTTAAGTGCATGCTTAACAGGAATTGGATTAACCTCACAGAATAATGCATCTACAAGCTCTAATGCCTTAAACTGTAACTGTGCAGCCTTAGCAACATCTCCAGCTGCAAATGTAGCGCAGATATCATGTGTCTGCTTAGGAGCAACATTAGATAATACTGAAATTACACCCTTTGCTCCAATTGACATAAGAGGAACAATAAGTCCGTCTTCACCTGAGTACATATCAAGTCTTCCCTCAGCTAATGCCATTGTCTTGCTCTCCTGTGCAAGATTACCTGTTGCAGCTTTAATAGCAACGATATTGTCAACATCCTTAGCAAGCTTAGCTGCTGTCTCTGGCTGGATATTGCAGCCTGTTCTTCCTGGAACATTATACATGATAATAGGAAGGTCTACTGACTTCGCAACTGCTGTATAGTGCTGGATAAGACCCTTCTGTGTTGCTTTATTATAATATGGTGTAACTACGAGACATCCATCAACTCCTGCCTTCTGTGCTTCCTGTGAAAGCCATACAGCTGTTTCTGTGCAGTTAGAACCTGTTCCTGCAATAACAGGAACTCTTTTCTTCACATAATCAGCAGCAAATCTGATTGTTTCTACATGCTCCTCATGTGTAAGTGTTGATGCCTCTCCTGTTGTTCCACAGATAATAATTGCATCTGTTGAGTTATTAATCTGGTAATCAAGGAATTCTCCAAGCTTATCGTAATTAACTTCTCCATTAGCTTTCATTGGTGTAATAATCGCTACACCGGCTCCGGTAAATACTGACATACCATCCTTCTTTCCGCTGTTAACAGCTATTATTATGTACATGATTCCTGTCTATTCTCATCGCTACCCATGTGAGTAGCTCAACAACATAGAAGAGCCAATCTGCTCAAACAGACTGGCTCTTAAAGAAATCATAGTAATAGTCCTTTAAGTAGCTCTCCATCTATTCGATGACAGTCGTAAAACTATTAATCCTACGCCCAGTAAGACTGCTCCGGAAACAATCCTCTTCGGCACTTTCCCCTTTTACTATCCTTCATATGTCTTCCGGGACATCAGGATAATTACTCTTGAATCGTGCGACCTCTACCTGCTGCAGGGGAAACCCTTACAGTTAATGTGACTATATCACTCTGATAATGTTATGTCAATATATATCCTTAAACTAAAGAACATAAATGTTGTCTTAATTATTCCTCATCTTCAACAAGGTCAATCTTACTTACTGATACCTCATAAGCAACTCTTCTCTCAACCTCTTCTTCTCCTATTTTCTTAGTGTACTCTCTGCTCTGTACACGTCCGCTGACCTGAAGATGTGCACCCACTTCAAGACCTCCTGCAAATCTTGCATTTCTTCCCCATGCTATACATGGTATGTAATCCGACTTACCGTATGGTCTGTTTACAGCCACTAATATATCTGCAATTTCTCTTCCTAATGGAGTTTTTCTATAAATAGGAGGCTTGCATACATATCCATCAAGGAATATCTGGTTGGACTTAGACTGCTCTTCAGGCATCTCGTCATCTTCTAAGAATCTTAATTCTCTTACAAATATTGAGAGAACAAGCTTATTCTTAGTTCCTTCATGTCTGTTATATGAACGGAACTGTCCTGCAACCTCAATCTTCATTCCTCTATAATCCTTAGTAACATCAATAAGCCTCTCAGATATCATAAGTGGTATGACATCTACCATATCACTTAATCTGTTCACTGATACATTAGCAATATAGAAGCCCTCTCCAAAGACCTCATGGCTGAAAGTGAACTCTGAGACAATCTCTCCAATGATACACACTCTGTTGTTTTCAATTACTTTATCAAGCATTCTGTATTTCTCCCTTCTTTGCCACCTTATTATTAATGTGTTGTGGCATGTGCTTTGTTTTCTCTAATATGTATATGTTGTCGTTTTCGCAAATATTACAAAAACTTTTTGAATAATCTGTGTTCAAAAAATGAAAAAATTTTTATATATTTAGTATTGTTTTTTAAGAATATTGTGATAGAATATAAAAGTTGCTAATCATAGAAGATATTTTAAGTTTAATTCAGGAAGGACATTATTAATGAAAACAAAGCGTGAAGATATTCGTAATATTGCAATTATTGCCCACGTTGATCATGGTAAGACAACCCTTGTTGATGAGCTGTTAAAGCAGAGCGGAACTTTCAGAGCCAATCAGGAAGTCGCTGAACGAGTTATGGATTCCAATGATATCGAAAGAGAAAGAGGAATCACTATTCTTTCTAAGAATACAGCTATCACATATAAGGATACTAAGATTAACATTATTGATACTCCTGGCCATGCTGATTTCGGTGGCGAGGTTGAGCGAGTACTTAAGATGGTTAACGGCGTTATTCTTGTTGTTGACGCATTCGAAGGTGTTATGCCTCAGACAAAGTTTGTTTTACAGAAAGCTCTTGACATGAATCTTTCTGTTATAGTATGTATTAACAAGATAGACCGTCCAGAAGCAAGACCTGAGGAAGTTATTGACGAGATCTTAGAGCTTTTCATTGACCTTGATGCTAATGAAGATCAGCTTGACTGTCCATTCATCTTTGCTTCAGCTAAGTCAGGCTATGCTATGGCTGACCTTAATGATGAAAAGAAAGACATGCAGCCACTCTTTGACTGTATCGTCAATAACATTCCTGCACCAGAGGGTGACCCTGATGCAGATACACAGATGCTTATCTCTACTATTGACTACAACGAATTCGTTGGTAGAATTGGCGTAGGTAAGATTGATAATGGAAGCCTTAAGGTTAATCAGGAGGTTATGATTGTTAACCACCATGATCCAAGCGTTAAGAAGCGTGTAAGAATTACTAAGCTTTATACATTTAACGGACTTAATAAGGTAGAAGTTAACGAAGCAGGAATCGGTGAAATTGTTGCTGTATCAGGTATTGCTGATATTCATATCGGTGATACAATCTGTTCACTTAACAACCCTGTTGCCATTCCTTTCCAGAAGATTTCAGAGCCTACTCTTTCTATGGACTTCATGGTTAATGACAGTCCTCTTGCAGGTAAAGAAGGTAAATTCGTTACTTCAAGACATTTAAGAGACAGACTTTTCAAGGAACTTAATACAGATGTTAGTTTAAGAGTTGAGGAAACACCTGGCGTTGAGAACTCATTTAAGGTTTCAGGACGTGGTGAGCTTCATCTTTCAGTTCTTATTGAGAATATGAGAAGAGAAGGTTATGAATTTGCAGTAAGTAAAGCCGAGGTACTCTACCACACAGATGAGAGAGGTAAGAAGCTTGAGCCTATGGAACTTGCTTATATCGATGTTCCAGATGACTGCACAGGATCTGTTATCCAGAAGTTAAGCCAGAGAAAGGGCGAACTCCTTGGTATGTCACCAATTAACGGTGGATACACAAGACTTCAGTTCTCTATTCCTTCAAGAGGTCTTATCGGATACAGAGGTGAATTCCTTACTGATACTAAGGGTAACGGTATTATCAATTCTTCTTTTGAAGGATATGAAGAATACAAAGGAGACATTTCTTACAGAAAGAATGGTTCTCTTATTGCTTACGAAAGCGGTGATGCTATCACTTATGGTCTTTTCAATGCGCAGGAAAGAGGTACTCTCTTCATCGGACCTGGTGAGAAGGTATATGCCGGAATGATCGTTGGCGAAAATCCTCGTACTGAGGATATTGAGGTTAATGTATGCAAGACAAAGCATCTTACCAACACTCGTTCTTCAAGTGCTGATGAGGCTCTCCGTCTTGTTCCACCTAAAATTCTTAGCTTGGAGCAGGCACTGGATTATATTGACACAGACGAATTACTTGAAGTAACACCAAAGAGTCTTAGAATCCGTAAGAAGATTCTTGATCACACAGCTCGTTACAGAGCAAACAAAAAGTAATTATTTTTAGGAGGTTTGAATTATGGATAGCGATTTAGGAGCTAAAGTTAAGAAGTTAAGAATTGCACACGGTCTTACACAGGAAGACGTTGCTAAGGCATTAGAGGTTACACCTGGTTACATAAGTAATGTTGAGAATGGCCGTAACCTTATGACATTAAGAATGCTTTCATATTATGCAGAGCTTACAGGAGTTTCTCTTGATTATCTTGCAGGAAGCGTTGACAAGTCATACCAGAATACAGCTCTTGACAATGAAATTATGCAGATTGTACAGAAGTTAGATGTTGATTCTAAGGAAAAGCTTATCTCTACACTTAGAATCTGGTTTTCTGAGAATAAGTAATTAAAGCCGGCAGGCATCTAAATAAGGAGACGGGTTATATTCCCGCCTCCTTTTATTTTTAACTCTGTATTGATTTCATCTGATAGAACTCGCCTTTAAGTTCCATAAGCTCATCATATGTTCCATATTCAACACAATGGCCATCCGCTATTACTGCTATTCTGTCTGCACCCTTTATAGTTGATAATCTGTGTGCAACTATAAATGTTGTCCTGTCTTTAGTAAGATTATTAAGTGCCTCCTGAATAAGCTTCTCGGATATACTGTCTAATGCCGATGTTGCCTCATCAAGAACTATTACCTTAGGATTTCTCATAAGTGCCCTTGCGATTGATACACGCTGTCTCTGGCCTCCTGAAAGCTTTCCTCCATGTTCTCCGACAACTGTGTCTAATCCATCCGGAAGTGAATCTATAAGATCTCTTAAATTAGCTGCGTCAACAACTTTGTTAAGTGTATCTTCATCAACATCATCTATTCCATATGTTATATTATCTCTTATAGTACCTGAGAATAATATTGATGTCTGCGGTACAACCGCCAGATGCTTTCTATAGCTTCTAAGATCAATATCTCTCATATCATGTCCATCAATTGTAACAACTCCGTCTGTGGCAAAATTAAAGCCTATAACAAGGTTAAGAATTGTAGATTTACCGGCTCCTGATTCTCCCACAAGTGCAATCGTCTGTCCCTTATCAACATGAAGATTAAGTTCATGAAGTACCGGTTTATCTGTATTATTATAGGCAAATCTGACATTTTTAAAATCAAACTCTCCTTCTACACTATCAAGTGCTTCTTTTCCGTCATTACATTCAATATCTTCTTCAAGAAGTACTTCTCCAATAGAATTAACTGACTCAACACCCTTGGCAATTACTGGTATAAGTGACATAAGTGATGATACCTGGCTTACTATTGTTGCAAAATAACTTTGGTAAAGTGTAATATCTCCAGGACCAACACTTCCCTTTAAAGCAAGAAATCCTGTGAATCCCAGACACACAACCTGAAAAATCTGGAATATTGCCCATCCAACCGAGCCAAATAATGCCTGTATAACATCAAGCTTATAGCCTTTCTCAGCAACTGCAAAAAGCTGTCCGCTCATCTTGGTTACCTCTTCCTCTTCAAGTGCATGTGCCCTTGTAACCGGAATAAGCTCAACCATCTCCATAACCCTTGCAGATGTCTCTTCCATCTCTTTACGGAACTCGGTATTTCTCTTCTTCATAATATTTCTGAAAAATACCATAGTTGCCGCCGCAAGAGGTGTAGTAAGAAGAAAGAATAAGAATACTATAAGACTCTTTGATACCGTAACAAAAAGTGCAACTCCAATATTAAGTGCAATATTTAATATACTTAAAAACATCTGTGTTGATAGTGTCTCAACCGCCTCCACATCTCGCATTATCTTTGATTGCAGTCTGCCTGACTGTGTCTCTTTGTGATACGAAATTGAAAGCTGTTGTAATTTTCTTACAAGTGCTTTTCTAAGTCCTGTTTCTGCATATCTCGTTGCTAATGATTTATATCTTGTATACAGATAATTCATTGGCACATTAAGAGCAACTAATGCAACCATAATTATTGCCTGAATAATAATATTCTGTATAGTATCTGGCGAACCGCTTGTAATATCATTGATAATATTAGCCGTTACAATTGGCAGAACCCACACAGGGGCATGCTTTATAAAGAAAAATAATACCGCAAGAAAGAACTTATTATAATTTCCCTTATAAAGCCCTATAAGTATCTTTAACGGATGCCCCTTATGTTTCCTATAGCACTCAATGAACCAATTCTCAACATCAATTCCCTTTGGTGCATGTAAATTCATGATTGTTCCTCATATTTCTATATATTTATACTAATCTCTTTCAATCTTATCAACATTATCTGCCACAATTGCTTCTCCATCACAGCCTTCAATATTGACATTCTTTAATATAAGTTTTTCTACATTACTTACAATAAGTCCCTGTCTGCTTGCTTCATCACAGCCAAGCATCATTGCAGCTACACCCGGCTTTGCATCTTTAGCATAGCTGAAGTTGATATTCTCAAATGTAAGCTTTTCCACCTTACTTTCTGGCAGACCGAATATATATGCACCTGCAACATGGCAGTTTTTCGCATTGATATCCTTAAATGTAAGACTCTTAATTGAAGGTGTTCTGTCATCAACAGGAAGCGGCTTTCTAGAGCCAACATACTCTGTCTTTCCATCCGGATCACAGAAATAGAAACTGTTAACAACAAATGGTGTCATAACATTATCCATATCAATATTCTCAAACGAAATATCATCAAGTACAGATAATTTACCACGACCTCTTCTTGTCTTAACTCTTAAACCTCTGTCTGTATTCATGAACATACAGTCTCTGATATGAACATCTTTAACTCCAGCTGCAATCTCGCTTCCTACTGTTACTGCACCGTGTCCGTCTCTCATACAGCACTGGCGTACTGTCATATCCTCTGTAGGAGTCTTTTCCTTCTGAGCCATATATATCTTGCCTGACTTGATTGCTATACAGTCATCGCCAACTGATATGTATGTTCCAAGTACAAGAACATCCTGACAGCTTTCCGGGTCAAGACCATCTGTGTTGTGTGAATTAGCAGGATTAAGAATCTTAACATCAATAAACTTAAGATGTTTACTAAAATATGGGTGGATTGTCCATGATGGTGAATTCTGAACTGTAATTCCATGCATAGTAACATTACTACAGTTATTGATAAAGAATAATCTTGGTCTCCACGCAGTATTTCTTATCTTACAATTCTTCCACCAGTTATCGTGAGTTGTACATCCATCAATAGTTCCTTCACCTGTAATTGTAACATTTGAACAGTTAATACCACATACAATTGCTGAAAACATATCCAGAGGATTGCCTTCCCATGTACCAAGATTGTAATAATCTTTCTCATCGTATGTCTCAATCTGTCCCGGTAATATAGGGAACTTTTCTCTTTCTGTAAATGCTGAAAGTACTGCTCCTTTAGCAAGCTCAAGGTTAAGATTATCTTTTAAGAATATGCTTGATATCTTATAAACACCCTCTGGAACTAATACTCTGGAATCCTTAGGAGCTGCCATAATCGCACACTGGATTGCATTAGTATCATCATGTTCTCCATCACCATACGCACCAAATTCTCTGACATTAAGTGTTACATATTCATAATCTGTCTTAAATTCAACAGGTCCATATTCTTTTCCTGCATACAAAGCTGAAATCTTATATTCTGTATCTGGCTTAAGACCATATATTGTTGTAACAACCTTTTCTGTCTTGCCATATTCTTCTCCATTAACCAGGAGTGTGTATTCTTCCTTTGAATAATACTTTCCACCGTCATCAAATTCTACTACAGCACTTCTTCCTGTTTTGATAACTAACTTTAACTCCATAATACACCTCCATTGCTGCGTCCGTAATCCTGATAATCCCTGTTTCTTATATACTCACTGTAAGCTGTTATGTATGCTGCTGATACAGCTACACTGCTCTTATCCGCAACATGCTTATCAGTTGCTTTTTCAAAGATTTCCTCAGCCTTGGTTGCATATTTTTCAGTCTGTATAAGTTTCATACGGCATCCTTTCAATACTGCATATGCATATATAAGCTTTATAAACTGCGAATCTGTATTATCAATTGTATCATTAAGAACTGAAACTGCTGCTTTATACATTTCTCTTATTCTTGCAAATATCTCATACAACGCCTGGTCCATAACTTCAAGTGTATCAACTGCTCCTGCTGCAAATAAAGCAAGTGCTTTTACAGCCTTAGCATCACCATCATGTGCTGCCTTTCCTGCGTTCTCAAAGCATTCTGTATATATTGCATTATACTGCGCGATTATATCATTATAATGTTCTTTACCACCATCTTTTGTCTCATAATTCATATAGAAGCTTAAAGCCTTAAATGCAGTGCATAAGCATCTGCCACCTTCCGCTCCTGTAAAATATCCTGATTCTGTTCTTGGCTGTCTCTCTGTCTGCTTAGCAATATTAACAGCAATATCATTCTTTCCAACACTGTAGCATGCATTACCATACATGTAATTAACAAGGTCATTCTCACCCATATTAATAGTATTTTCCTGTATAAGCTTATCTAATTCACCTGTAATAACATCCTTATATTCATCACTATGCTCTGCTGCTTCAAGTTTACCTAAAGCATTAAGAAGAAGTGCCTTATCAAATGCATCTGCTCCTTCAAGCCCGGTTTCTTTTAATACATTATTAATGTATCCTTTAATTTCAAAACTTTTATCCAAGCCTTTTTCCTCCTAACCAATATTTGTTTTATTGTATCATGTTAAACAGTATTATTCCACTATTTGACTGGTAATGACGAATAAAAATACAGTTTTTTCGCTACTCGCGCAAAAAAGGACGAGCCTTTTAAGGCTCGTCCAAAATAAATTCAAAATATTAACATTACTCCTTAACGGCACCTACGTTAACACCCTGTACGAAGTACTTCTGACAGAATGGGTAGATGATCATGAAAGGAAGGATAGCTACGATAGTTGCTGCATTAGAAATTGTTGTTGGGTTAACAGCACCATCATTAGGAATATCACTATCAACAACCATACTTCTTAACTGAATCTGGAAGTTGTAAAGATTATTCTTATTAATATATAACTTGAAGTTTGTATAATCATTCCAGAAGCTTACTGCGAACATCAAACCAATTGATGCAAGAGCTGCCTTTGAAAGAGGAAGTACAATCTTGAAGAAGATACCCATTGGTGAGCATCCATCAATCTGAGCTGCTTCGAAAAGTGATTCTGGAATACCTTCGAAGAAGTTTCTCATAAGTACTAAGTTATATACATTAATAGCCATTGGCAGAATAACCGCCCACAAAGTATTGATTAATCCTAACTGCTTGATAACAAGGAACTTAGGAATCATACCACCATCGAAAATCATTGTGAAGAGAAGCATGTAAGCGAAGAAGTTTCTTCCTGGCATCTCCCACTGGATTAATACATAACCACCAAGTGTAACAACTAAAAGTCCAACGAATGTACCTATAATAGTTGTTATAACTGAGATTAAGAATGGATGATAAAGGTTTGATCTTGTTATAATAGCACGGTAACCACCCCAAGAGAACTTCTGAGGAAGCCACTTAAAATCATATGATGAATATGCATCTATTGAAGTAATAATTACTTTGTAAATAGGAATCATAATTGCACATGCAATGATAATGAATAAAATTGCATTAACAATTGGGAATACTTTGAATTTTTTCTTTTTCTTTTTATAAACTAGTGTCTGATTATCACTCATTATCTATTCCCTCCTATACAATTCCTCGTCCACGTACTTTCTTACTTGCCCAGTTACAACCGAGAACTAAGATCATACCAACGAAAGACTTAAATAAACCTACAGCAGTTGTATAACCATAATCTGAGTTACCACCACTGAATGTCTTAGTATATACATATGTCTGTAAAACCTGTGATTTAGCATATGTAATAGGTGACTGTAATACGAATACAGATTCGAAAAGGTTCATAACCTTAGCAAGGTTAAGAATGAATACTGTAATAATTGTATTAGCAAGAGCTGGTAATGTAATGTATATCAGTCTCTTGAATCTGTTAGCACCATCAATCTGGGCTGCTTCATAAAGGTCTGGGCTGATACCTGACAATGTAGCCAAGAAGAGGATTGTTCCCCAACCTGTATCCTTCCAAACATTCATGATATAGAATGTTCCACGCCAGTAAGCTGTACTGTTCATGAAATCAACAGCTGTATCAATAACACCCATATTTATAAGAATTGAGTTGACTGGAGCACTATCATATGGAGCCAGTAACATCTTAAATACTGAAGCAACAACTACCCATGACATGAAGTGAGGAAGATAGATAATTGTCTGTACTGTCTTCTTGAAAATCATGTTAGTAATCTCATTCAGAAGAAGTGAGATAATAACTGCTGCACCTGTATTTAAGAACAACTTAATTAATGACAAAATTAATGTGTTTCTGAATGCCTGCCAGAAATAGATATCGTTAGTAAACATAGTCTGGAAATGATACAGACCAATGTAGTATGGATTAGCGATAACATATTTTGTGAACGAATAACGAACACCAAGCATTGGCCAGTAATTGAATAACATAATCATAACGAAAACTGGCACGAACATAAGGTAGAAACCTCTGTAATAATACATCTTATTTGTGAGGCTCTGGTTTAATGAGTTAGAAAGATACTTAGCATCAACATGAAGATCTTTCTTGAAAGGCTTAACAATATCTATAAAGCAACCTGCAACTGCTATAACAATACCAATCGCAAGTACAACAAATCCACAACCAATATGATATGAATTGCCATTATATCCATTGCTAAGAATATCTGGAAGGTTAACATTAACGTACTTAAGTCCACCACCTGCTACCTTACCATTAACAAGTGTAAACTGAACTGCAAATACAGAAACAACTGTAAGAACAGCTGCTATTACTGTAGTAATGATAGAAAAGAATTCTTTTCTGGCTACAATAAGAATGATACCAACAACGATACATGCGATGAATAAATACCATAACACTGGCATACTGATATTCATGTAACTGAAAGCATATGCTGTAGGATAAACGCCTTCTTTAATCTTCTCTCCTGACTGAACAAGAGGTAAAAGACTGGCAATGAGCATGATAATAAGTCCGATGATGGCCATCAATTTAATATTTCCTTTTGGCTTTCCTACTGCTGTTCCGCACTTAGGGCATATTTTAGCTTTCTTAGGAAGCTCTGTGTTACAAGATGGACACTGCATTTTTTTACCTTCTTTCCTAATTATTATCGTATGCCTATTAAATAAATTTCATAAGCAAATCCTTTTTTGTCAGTATAAACGGCGCGGATTTCTCTGCGCCGCCATACTAACATAAGATGTATAAACATCTAATAATTATTGTTTAAATTACTTCTTAAGTGTTTCGTTTAATGACTCAACTACTGCATCACACTTAGCACCAACCTGCTTCTTGTAATCAGCCATAGCTTCATCATATGTCTTCTCGCCAAGAACTACCTGTGAAACAACTTCAAGTCTCTTAGTATTGATATCAGAGATATTGTTGCTAAGTACTTCTGTGTTCCAAAGTGGAGTCTCAAGCTTGCTGTTAGCATTGAACATTGCATAGTTCTCTGTGATAAGTGGGTCAACGCTCTTGTTACCTGGATCTGTGTTATCACCAAATGTAGCAATAGCTAAGCTCTTATCAATGTGGTTCTTAGACATAAGCTTTGTATTATCCTCTGGAGTTGGAAGGAAGTGGAATACACCTTCTTCATATGTCTTAGTCTTCTTCTCATCAACCTCACCCTTTGAGTTGTAAACTGTAACTGTCTCAGCCTTATCATCCCAGTGAGTTCCCTTAGCACCATACTGCCATGCAATCTGGATATCTCCACCATCAAGCATAGTATCGATGAAGTACTTGAAGATTCCTTCAGCCTTACCATTCTCATATGCCTTGTATGTAATACACCAAGCAGTAGCAAGACGCTCCTTATATGAACCAAGCTCCTTAATAGGCTTAATAGCGATAATCTTATCTGTCTTATCAGCCATAGAGTTCTGAAGTGTATAAGCCCATGTACCTGCCCAGTATGTGAATACTGAAGAAGCTGTTGAAGCATCCTTTGCATTCCACTTATTACGAGCATCTGATGTTGTCTGGTTCTGTGAAGCCTTATCAAGAATACCATCATCAACGGCTGTCTTAAGTCTTGTAAGTGCATCCTTCATATCCTGCTGAGCGAATCCATCCTTGTATTCCTTAGCTGCTTCATCATAGTAGAATGTGAAGTTAGCATTCTGATAGAATTCTGGAAGATAGTTAGTATATGGAGCTTCTGGAGTACCAGAGTTACCACCAGCTATGAAACCTGAACAAGAGATAACGAAGTTCTGGTTAGCTGAAGCAGCTTTCATATCCTTAAGCATCTTGTAGTACTCATCATATGTAAGTGTCTTAGATGCAACTTCCTCTGGATTATATCCAGCAGCTGTTAAAGCTGAAGACTTGATGTATGTACAACATCCATTACCACGGGCTGGTGAGAATCCGTAAAGAGCCTTCTCTCCGTCTGGACCAGCAACCATGTTTCCTGATTCGATGATTTCAGCCTGATCGATAAGTCTTCCTGAGTTCTTAGTTGCTGACTGATTCCAAGCATCTGTCATATCCCAGAGATATCCGTTAGCTGCGAAGTTAGCAAGGTAATCTGAGCTAAGAAGAACTACATCAGGGATATCGCCTGAAGCGAATGCATTCTTAACTGAATCATAGTAGCTAGAATGTTCTGGACGAATCCACTTAATATCAAGACCTGTAAGGTCACCAAGATACTTGTAGAATTCCTGAGCGCCGTTAGTTTCCTTAACTACTGTACCATCAACCATAACTGTGAACTGCTCTGGCTTCTGTACGTTAGCCCAATCAACTGTTGCTTTTGTTGCGTCCTGATTGCCGCTGTTAGAGCCACAAGCTACGAGACCCATAACTGAAGTAAGTGATAAACCTACTGCAGCAAACTTCTTTAATGTCTTTTTCATAAACCTTAAAACCCTCCTTAATTTGGTTCGCGGGGATTCTCTCCCCGTTTCGTTTTTAGACATTGATATATTAGCATTTTTGTACTATTTTAACAAGGCTAATTTTAACAATTATTGTATTTTTTTTGCTTTTTCTGTGAAATCCCAGTATTTATGCCATTTCCTGCATTCATAATTTTTTCATTTTTTTGAAATTTTTATCAAAAATCATTTCGTGAGAATAGTTTTTTTTCATATAATCTTTGTGTTTTTATGTAAAAAATGCACTATGTGCCTTGCTTTTTTTAGATTATTTTACATCACATTTACACATTATATACTCTTTAAAGCAGAATCCGACCATTGTATTGTGATTTTTTACCACTGTTAATAATTTATTCATATTTCAGGTATCATCTGCACAATTTTCCTGTATCATCTCTGTACATCTGCATGCTGCATGTATCCCTTAAGCATATCTTTCCCGATGACATCTCTGTCATATTCTTTTCCAGAACATTTCTTGCTGCATTCTCCATCATCAGTTCAAATGTAACGCCATCGGCATATTCTGTATTAACTATTGTTATATCATTCTGTGCACATATGTACTGCACTTTTCCCACATAATTATAATCAACATCAAGGAATGCATGCACACCCTCTGTAAGCTCACCAAGTCTGCAGACGGACAGTGCTTCCTTGGCAGCATTAGTATACGCTCTTATAAGCCCGCCTGTTCCAAGCAGAACACCTCCAAAATATCTTGTCACAACACACAGACAGTTTCCGCATTCATTTCCCGTAATTACTTCCAGTATCGGCTTACCTGCTGTGCCTGACGGCTCACCATCATCTGAAAATCTCTGTATCTCGCTCTTGCCTCCTAAAACATATGCATAACAGTTATGTCGTGCATCCCAATATTTCTTTCTAAGCTGTTCTATTATTTTCACTGCCATATCTTCATCTTCAATATGATAAATGTTAGCTATAAATCTTGATTTCTTATCTATAAATTCACCTGTTCCACCTGATATTATCTTCTTCATTATCTGATTCCTTCTTATATATGTATATTTAGTTATTATACAGCCTTATTGATTGCCTGTCATACCTTTTTATGTTATAATATCATGACTTTATTAAGGAGGACAATATATGAATTATGGTGGTAAAGGCATAAAACAAAAGAAAAGACTGCTTAATTCAGCTACTACCAAGCTGGGCACCAAATTAGGTATATTTTTCATAAAACTGGCTTTAGTTGCTGCTATAGCTGTTGTTGTTTCCGGCTCATGCCTTGTATTAGGTTCCTTTCAGGGAATTATAGAGAATGCCCCTGACATTGCATCTGTCAATGTTTCGCCTGAAGGCTTTGCAACTAAGATATATGATTCAGATGAGAATGAAATACAGACACTTTCTTCTGCCGGAGCTAACAGGACATATGTAACAATTGACCAGATTCCTAAAGATTTGCAGCATGCATTTATAGCTATAGAAGATGAGCGTTTCTATGAGCATAATGGTATCGATATGAGAGGTATCTTACGAGCTGCTTCAATTACACTTTCATCAGGTGAGATGTCACAGGGTGCAAGTACAATAACACAGCAGCTTCTAAAGAATAATGTTTTTAATGCTTTTAACGAATCTACAATTGAAAAGATTAAGCGAAAGGTTCAGGAACAATATCTGGCTATAAAGCTTGAGACAGTAATGTCTAAAGATTCCATTCTTGAGAATTATCTTAATACCATTAACCTTGGTAACGGATATTATGGTGTACAGGCTGCTGCCAGAGGATATTTTAACAAGGATGTATCAGAGCTTTCTATCAGTGAATGTGCTGTAATTGCATCCATCACTAAAAGTCCTACAGGTCTTAATCCAATAAGGCATGCCGACAGAAACAAAGACCGGCAGAGTCAGGTCCTTCTCAATATGAAAGAGCAGGAATATATATCCCAGGAAGAATATGATGAAGCGGTTTCCGATGATGTCTATGCAAGACTTGAAGGGATTGAACTTGCCGGAACATCAACTACAACTTATTCATATTTTGTTGATGAACTTATCAATCAGCTTACTTCTGACCTTATGTCACAGAAGGGATATACAGAAGCACAGGCTACAAGCCTTATATATCGTGGCGGACTTCAGGTTTATTCAACTCAGGACACAATGATGCAGCAAGTTGCTGACGATGTTATCAATGATCTTGGCAACTACAATGATAATACACATTTTTCTATCAATTATGCTTTAACAATAAAGCAGACTGATGGATCATTTTCATATTATTCACACAATTCAATGGCTAACTGGTACACAAAGACTCTTGGAGATACCAGTTTCAGTCTTACGATGACCGATGAAGATGCTGCTAGAAGTTATGTTGAAGCATATAAACAGGAGCTCCTTAAAGAGGGTGGTGAAATATATGCTGAGACACTTACATTTACAATACAGCCCCAGATATCATTTACTGTAATGGATCAGACCAACGGACATGTTAAAGTTATGGTTGGCGGACGCGGTGATAAAACTCTTAACCGAAGCTTAAACCGTGCTTCTAATGACATTGCAAGACAGCCGGGTTCAAGTATTAAGCCACTTGCTGTATACGGTCCCGCCCTTGATACAGGGACATATTCTCTGGCATCTGCCATTGATGATGCTCCTTATTATTATTCAGGAACTGATGCAAAGCTTGTTACTAACTTTACAAAAGGTGAATACAGAGGTCTGATGACATTAAGAGAAGCTCTTACTGTTTCACAGAATGTACCTGCTGTTAAGATTCTTTCAAAGCTTACGCCCCAGGTTGGTTATAATTACCTTGAGAAATTCGGTATTTCAACACTGGTTTCTCCTAAAAATGCAATCAACGGTGCACACGATGTTGTACAATCACTTGCACTTGGCGGTATGACACGAGGTGTTTCCAATATTGACATGTGTTCCGCTTATGCAGCCATTGCTAATAAAGGAACTTACACAAAGCCTATTTACTACACAAAAGTGCTTGATTCAGAAGGCAACATTATTATCGATAATTCTGTACCTGAAACGCATAAGGTACTTAATGAGAATTCTGACTGGCTTCTTATTCAGGGATTACGCTCTGTTGCTACTGACGGTACTGCACGTACAGCCAACTTTTCAAGCCAGCCTGTAGCAGGTAAGACAGGTACAACACAGTTCGACAGCGACAGATGGTTCTGTGGCTTCACTCCATATTACACAGCCGTAATATGGGCAGGCTATGATGATAACTCCAAAGAGCTTGGAAATGTTGTCAACCACAATGTTATATGGCGTACAATTATGCAGACAATTCATGAAAATCTTAATCTTCCAACTGGAAGTTATGAACAGCCATCTGGTATTGTAGAGGCGGCTGTATGCTCTAAGTCAGGGCTTCTTCCTGTTGAGGGCTTATGTGACCAGGACCCTGAAGGAAACTGTGTTATAACAGAATATTTCACTGAAGACACAGTTCCTACTGAATACTGTACAACACATGTTAATGTTTCAATATGCAACGAATCCGGAGATATTGCTACTTCCGGTTGTCCAAGTGTTACAACTAAGATTATGAGAAAGAAATCTTCTGCTGATAAGCTTGGCGAGGATAAAGACGGTTCTGAATTCAAGACATGGGATGCTGATATCTCAATTACAGATACTGAGTTATCTAAGTTATGCACTATTCACAGTGCAACAACCAAGCCTTCCAAGGTTACACCCGGAACAGGCAGCAACAAAAACAATTCTAAAGAAACAACTGCTGCCTCAACAGAGACATCTGGTAAAACTAATTCATCTGACAAACGGCCTTAATCATTAAAAAAGGATAGTGGTTCAATTTAAGCGAACCACTATCCTTTTATTTTATTCTTTCTTCATCCTAGGTTCAAATATAAGTGATGCAATAAATCCAAATATAAGTGCTGCTGATACTCCGACTGCACATGAAGTAAATCCTCCTGTAAACAATCCTAAAAATCCCTGCTCATCTATTGCTTTCTTCATGCCCTTCCATAAGACATTGCCAAATCCTGTAAGCGGAACTGTTGCTCCCGCTCCTGCAAATTTAACAAAAGGCTCATATATTCCAACTGCTCCAAGTACAACTCCTGTTGTTACAAGAATGACCATTATCCTTCCCGGCATAAGCTTTGTCTTTTCCATAAGAATCTGCGTAAGAACACATATTAACCCCCCACATACAAATGCTTTAACAAAATCCATGGCTTTAACTCTCCTTTCCTTCAAGAATTACACCATGGGCTATGCCCGGCACACTTTTTCCTTCATTGTAACTTACGGTAGATAACAAAGCTCCTGTAGGAACAAAAAGAACTCTTTTATATTCTCCTCTTATAAGCCTGTCCATAATACAGCTTCCAAGAACAACTGCACTGCAGCCACAGCCGCTTCCGCCTGAACACTTAGTTTCCCCTTCGTATATAAGCATTCCACAATCATACAGCTTATCAGCAATATCAATACCTTTTTCTTTTAGAAGCTCAGACAATATCCTGTTGCCAATCTCTCCTAAGTCGCCTGTAAATATTGCATCGTAATAGTCCTTATCAACATCAAGATCTTTGAAATTAGCTTCTATAAGCTCTGCTGCTGCTGGAGCCATACATGCTCCCATATTCATTGAATCCTTAACGCCGTAATCAACAATCTTTCCCGTTGTAATACCCTTTATGAGAACACATTTTTTCTTATCCAGAGGCTTATCGCCGACGATATACGCCCCTGCTCCTGTAACTGTCCATGTAGATGCAACTGGTCTCTGATTTCCATACTCGAGCGGATAACGGAACTGCTTTTCAGCACTTGCAAAATGGCTTGACGCGATGGCAATTACATTTTGCGCATATCCGGCATTAACACACATTGCACCAAGTGATAATGCCTCGCCCATCGTTGAACATGCTCCGTACAAACCAAACATCGGTATTTCATATCTCATAAGACCGAAAGATGTTGCTATAAGCTGTCCAAGAAGGTCTCCGGCATAGATATAATCTATGTCTGACGCAGCCATGCCGCTTTTAATAAGCAGCTTGTCAACCGCCATCTCCTGAATGTGGCTCTCAGCCTCCTCCCAGCTTTTCTTTCCAAACATATCATCTTCTACTGCCACATCAAACATTTCACCAAGCGGACCATCAGCCTCTTTCTTTCCAACCACTGTCGCTGTGCATCTCACATATACATCTTTGTCAAATAACAGACTCTGTTTTCCAGTCATAATCCTCGTTTCCGCACATACTCATGTGCCATTAGTCTTTATAAGTAGTCTGTCCAAAAATGTATTAATTATGTATTATTTTCGTATTATGTCAAGCGTATGTGCAGCAGCACCAAGCAGATCAGCTCTTTCACAGGTTGCAAGATGATACCTGTAAAACATCTCGTATTCCTCCTCGTCAAGCTGATTCACAAACTGTCTTATGTAATTAGCCGGTCCATCCGGTGTCACAATCTTCACACGTTCACATCCTGCTGCTTCATTAACTCTTGTAATATCTTCAAGTCGCACATAATCATACAGATCCTGCTCTGAAGATATCGTGTGGAAATCCTCTGTCAGCCTGCCCTGTTCCATACACTCCTTAATATGTCTTTCCTTAAATGCATATGTAATTACACCATACTCGTTCATAACATAAGCGACAAGAATAAAGCCACCTTTCCTTGTAATACGGGCCGCCTCCTTTAATGCCTTAACCTTATCCTCCTGTCCGAACAGATGATACATCGGCCCGAACAGCAGGGTTATGTCAAACGTTTCATCCTCGAAACGCTTTAACTTAAGTGCATTGCCCTGATAAGCCTTAACTGATGAATTCTTAGATTTCAATATTCCAAGATTGTGCTTTACCAGTTCAACTGCAGTTACATCAAAGCCTTCCTCAGCCAGTGCAACGCTGTATCTGCCTGTCCCGGCACCTATATCCATAATCTTTATATTCTCTCTGCCTTCTCTCTTTAATTCTTCAATACACTCATGTATATAATGAATCGATGTACGGAATTCAATCTGTCCGTGTCTTGAAGTCAGTCTTTTTTCTTCATTAAATTTATTATAATAATCTTCTAAAAAAGTTCCCATATTATCCTCGTATCCTGCGCATTTCTTTAAAACAGTTCCTATGATTCTACCATACAGATGTTTCTTAATCAAGAATCACAGTACATGTATAAGCTTTAAAGCCAGATATATAAGTCCTGCACACCAGCTAAAAAATATTCCATATAGAATAACAGGACCGGCAATCGTGAATATCTTGCAGCCAATACCGAACACCCGTCCCTCCTTCTTATACTCAATCGCAGGTGCAGCAACGCTGTTTGCAAATCCTGTAATCGGAACAAGACTTCCTGCTCCGCCAAATGTGGTTATAGACGGATAAATATTAAGTCCGGTAAGAATTACACTTAAAAATACCAGTATCAGTGTTGTGTAAGATGCTGCATCCGTGTCAGGCACTTTCATCCACTTGCATACATTTAAAATAATCTGTCCTGCAACACATATACAGCCACCAACAATGAATGCCTTAAAGCATTTTGCCACACAGCTTCCTTTAGGCGTAACATTTTTTACATAAGCATTATAGCTTTCATTTCTTTTTTCAATATCAGCTTTGGTACCGCTTTCAGAATTAATATCGTGCATAAATCCTCCCTTTTTGCAATGCAAAATCAATACATATATAAGTAATATACAAGCTGTCCTAGTGCTTTTCCTGCCGCTGTCGCCGCCACAATAAAACCAAGACCGGTGCCTGCCTTTGCCCTGTGAACGAATATAGGTAATGCTTTGACTGTCTCTGCAAGGCTTATTAAAAATGTGCCTATAAATATCCCGGATATCAACCCGAATATAATACAGCCCGTCATTCCTATTCTAACCGTGATTCCAAGAACATATACAGCATTAGCTGCCGTCGCACCGATTATTATACATTCCTCATACAGAGACACATGTCTGCTCGTCCCGCTGACATCAGCATATCTGTTAATAACACCAACGCTGGTTATAAGTGCAAAAAGTCCTGCAGCAGTAAACACTCCCGACATAGCCCCTATAAAAATAATAACCGCTATCATTTTCCACCTTCCCTGTCAATAACAGATTCTGATATATCTTTGTCATATTTATCCATTTCAACCTCAAGCGGTGTTGGTGCTTTTGACAGCTTTTGTCCTGCAAAATGATCATAAAATATAACAATTCCAATAAACAATCCCACAGCATAGGCAATCTCCATTGCATTTGTTGCCTTATATGCAGATGCTCCAAGAAGCTCGTACACCCGGTCAAATATATCCGTCGTACTTACGTCATTGTTGTACGCAATAATTCCATATCCGCTTCCAACCATTGTTATAAAACATATAACAGCTACCTTAATCCAATGCACTGTGCCTTCCTTCTCCGGTTTCTTGTACTCAACAACAAAATCACATTCCCCAAGACATTCAATATCTGCATCCGGATACTCCTTCTGAATAATGCCCACAACATCAAGTGCATCAAGCACCTTCCTGTCATACTTGCCCAGCGTAAACTCCACAAGCGTTATATGTCCGATTTTTTCAATCATATCCTTATCACTGCAATAAACAGTCATCACATCCCCTATATCAACCTTCGGTTTCTTAACATATCTCTGCTGGTCAATCTTCAAATAAATCTTCTCTGACATAACAACTCCCTCCACACTCTAGTATTGTACATGCCCGCAGAATTATTCATGAAGCTTTTATTTCTGCAACAGCCTGCCCTAGCCCACCGCACTCCATACCGGCACAAAACAGTCCCATCACTGTTTTCATTCAGCATAAAACTACGCCGCTGTGTCCGTCTATGGCATATGCCCGAATATTTCGAATCGTGTGGGAGTTAATGCCGCTGTCTGTAAAAGGGCGGTGTGGATAAACTCGTTCAAGCGAAGCGCGTTTGTTTATCCACACCGTAATAAACTATACAGATGGCGGCATTTACTCCCACTAGATGAAGAAATCCTGAGGGCATATGCCATAGACGGACACAGCGGTGGGATCGTTAATATATGAATGAATCCTTCACGCAAACAGCCGCTTGCGCATGCCACTTAAAATCTTCTTCTCCATCCGCGACACCTGCACCTGCGATATTCCGAACTCCTTAGCAACCTGCATCTGTGTGTAATCATCATAATAACGCATTCTGATAAGCTCTTTTTCACGCTGTGAAAGTGTTTCCATAAGCTGTGCAAGTGCCACTTTACTTGATGCAGTTTCCCCAATGTCTGCCTTGTCTTCTAACTTGTCCATCAGCATGACCTCACTTCCATCCCCCTGATAGATTGTCTTATATATTGATTCAACCTCCATTGATGCAGACATTGACAATGTTATGTCTTCAACTGACAACTCACAGGCAGCTGCTATCTGTTCTACCGTCGGTTCACAGCCTAACGTGTCACGGAGCTGTCCCGCCGCTCTCATGCTTTTTACTGCATTTTCTTTGATAGAACGACTTACCTTTACCATTCCGTCATCCCGCAGGAATCTTCTTATCTCACCTGTTATCATAGGAACTGCATATGTTGAAAATGCAACATCCATATCCAGATTGAAATTATCAATTGCCTTTATAAGCCCTATACAGCCTATCTGAAACAGATCCTCCTGTTCTGTTCCTCTCCCCTTAAATCTTTTAATTATGTTCCATATAAGCCCAAGATTATCTGTTACCAGCTTCTCTCTGGCCTCTTTGTCATTATTGTGTGCTTTAGCGATCAATTCCCTGGTACAATCCTTAGTCTGATCCATAGCATCACATCCTATCAATTACTCCCCTATTTTCTTTCTCATAAGAACTGTTGTTCCTTTGCCCGGTGCCGACGCAACTCTTAAATCATCCATGAATGCCTCCATGAACGAAAATCCCATTCCTGAACGTTCCTGTTCAGGCTTAGTTGTATACAGAGGTTCCATTGCTTTTGCAACATTTTCCATGCCAAGACCGTCATCGTGCACTTCTATTATTACCTGATTCTGTATGCCCTTTAATCTCATTCTTACTTTCCCCGGACCATTATCATAGCCATGGACTATTGCGTTAGTTACTGCCTCGGAAACTGCTGTTTTTATGTCCTGCAATTCTTCGATTGTTGGATCTAAATATGTAACAAAGGCTGCCGCAACAACCCTTGCAAATGCTTCATTTTCCGACCTGGCTTCAAATAATAATTCAACATTGTTATTCTCTATCATACTTATGCCTCCTGTCCTTTAAGCTCATATATGTTAACTATCTTATGAAGTCCTGATATAAGAAGTATCCTCTTAACACTTTCACGGACTCCCACGATTGTTATGTCACCTTTATCCATAACCTTCTTGTAACGCCCCATTATAAGTCCTATTCCTGCACTGTCCATGAAATCCACTTTAGTAAAATCAAATACTATATGAGTTACTCCTCTTTTATCTATTACATCATCTATAACCTGACGCATCTCTTCTGCCAGATGATGGTCAAGTTCTGCATTCATTCGTATCATAAGCTTGTCATCATTAACCATGTATATATAATCCATATGCTGGATTTCATCCTGCTCATCCGCTGTATTAACCTGTTTTGACATAATAATCTCCTCTTTCCTCTCTGCTTTTACACTTCACTAATTCTGCAACAAAGCCCCCGGCAAAGAATTATCTTTGCCGGGGGCTTATCTTTTAGTACCTCATCAATGTGAATTAACGTAATCGCTGGCTTCTTTGTAATATCCGCTAGTCGAATAATCATCCACAATATACTTATAGTATTTCTTTGCATCATCAGTCTTTGCTAATGCTACATATGACTTAGCTGCATAATAAGCTGAATCTGCACTGTTATTACATTTGTATGCTTTGACAAGATTATCTGCCGCAACTTCATAGTTGGACTTGTAATACTCTGTCATTCCTGTGTTATAGAAGGTCTGTGCTGCTGCCGGAAGTGTCGCCGTTGCTATTGTATTATATAAAGTCTTTGCTGACTCACTTGGAAGTGCACTGACATCTATATCAACAAGCTTATTCGCAGCATCATCAGGCTTATTTGCAATATAATCACTTGCTGCCTCTATTACTGATACCAAAAGCTTGTTGCTTCCCTCTGTTCCATTAACAACGCCAAGCTGCTGCTCAAGTGCATCCTTCTGCGCCTTAACCTCTTCAAGTTCTTTCTGCATAGAATTCAGTTCTACATTACCAGAAGATAACTGCTCACTATACTCCTGAAGACTTTTCTTATAATCCTGTGTAAGTCCCTTATTCCTTGCCGGAACAATAAGAAACCATATTAATGCTGCACCTATTACAACACCTGCCAATACATTTATTATTGTTATTGCACCATTACTTGGTTCTTTATATGACGACCTTGGAAGAATAACATCGTTGCCACTTAGCGGTTTCTTATCAATATCCTTTTCCTTTCTCTTAGGAAGGAAAGAACCTGATGTTTCCGCTTTCTTTGCTGCATTTCTTTCTGCTATCTCTTTCTGATAAATATGTGCAAGTGTATTATTCTTATCTATTGCAAGCACAGCGTTAAGCAGCTTTTTTGCTCTTGAAAGCTCGTCCTGCTTAATGTATATGAGTGCAAGCAGAAGATGTGCCTTAATAAGCTGTGGATTATTCGCAACTACCTTCTTGAGCTGTATTACAGCCATATCAAGATTGCCTTCCTTGGCATATTTCAAAGAAAGATTATATTTACGGATAGTACCTGTAATCATCTCAAATCTGTTCTGGTTAGTCTGTATCTTCTTAATATAGTGTCCTGCAATATTGCCTTCAGGCGTAAAATTCTTACTTACTACCCACTGGCTTAAAGCCTCAACTACATCACCCATCTCACAGTAAACAAGACCTAACAGATTTCTTGCATTGGTATTGTACTTGTTAATCATAAGGCTTATCTTAAGAGATTCAACTGCACCGGTTAAATCTCTTACTCTTGCTTTATATAGTCCTGCATTATAATATGCATCTGATACTCTGGCTGTCTTCTTATATATTCTTACATTCTCTCCACATTGTGGACATGTATCACCATCTGTAAGGAAGCTTCCACATTTATAACATCTCATATGTCCACCCCTCACTACTTATCTGTATTCTTTCCGCTAAGTATCTGTGATATCAGATCTGTGATATCCGGTACATCATTGTTATATATTGCATCCTCAGCATCTTCTACTTCAAGACTTGGCTGAAACTTCTGTATCTCTTCATCAAAATTAATCATGATTATTTTCCTTTCCTTCCAACGCACGGTCCACATCACCAACTAAATAAAGCGACCCCGTTGCAAACATCAGTCTGTTATCCCATTTTTTCATAGCTTCTTCAACACTCTCAAATACATATACCGGTGTATCCTTAATATGTGCTTCAAATGTTTCCTTTATTATATCAGCTGGAAGCTTTCTGACACCGCCCGTTATTGTAACATATATCTGTCTGAAATGCTTACAGCTGCATAGTATCTTAATCATTCTGTCATAATTCTTGTCACTTACTACTGAAAAAAGTAATGTTGCCTTATCAAGCCGACTGTTTTCATAAAGACTGTTTACTGAATCTACAAAGCTTTGAATCCCTTGTGGATTGTGCGCTCCGTCAACATACAGATTGTCTCTTAACAGTTCCATTCTTCCTGCCCAGTGTGTATCGTACATTGCCATACTGACTGCTTTATTGTCAAGCTTAATCATCCCCCTGTCACACAGATTAGCACATACCGTAAGTGCAATACTTGCATTTTCCATCTGATACAACGCATTTGTACTTAACCGGAAGCAATCATTCTTATAATACTCATTATGAATTAAAAAATCAATATACCCGTATGTATTTTGTATCAGTTCAAATGTATTGTCGTCAACCACATGACAGTCGCATCCAAAGTCTGCTGCACGCTTTCTTATCACATCAGCAGCTTCTTTCACTATGCCGCTGCTCACAACCGGTATTCCCGGTTTAATTATCCCCGCTTTTTCATTTGCAATCTTTTCTATTGTATCACCAAGAATTGCAGTATGTTCAAGCGATATTGTTGTTATTACTGAGACAACCGGATTATCAACTGCATTAGTTGCATCCAGTTTTCCGCCAAGACCCGTTTCCATAACAACATAATCCACATCATGCTTACTGTAATAATACATTGCCATGCCAAAAAGATAATCAAAATACGCAAGCTCCTGTGTCCTGTGTTCTTCCACATACCAGTATGCTTCTTCAAAATCCTCTTGTGAAATCATTATTCCATTGATTCTTATACGTTCTGTTATATCATCAAGATGAGGAGATGTAAAAAGTCCTGTCTTATAACCATTATGCTGTAAAATTCCTGCAATATAAGCACACACCGATCCTTTTCCATTAGTACCGGCAACATGTATTATTTTTAATGACTTCTCTGGATTATTCATATCATGTAATAACTGTCTGCCTCTTTCTAATCCTGTAGATGATGCAAACTGACTTATACTGTCAAGACTATTCACAATCTCATTATACATGTCTCATCTTTTCCTTTCCGGATGTCACATACTTTGTATAGAAATAATATGTCTGTCCTCATATGTGATAACAGCTGTGTATTTTCCACCAGTATATGCCCTTATCACATTATTATCCCCTACTGCCAGCATAGAAGCCGAATCATGTGCCTCTTTTAAAGTTTCTTCAATATATCGTAACTCTTCCCTGCTAAATATACTCACAGCAGACTCAAATACTTCATCATCAAATGAATATTTGAAGAAAAAGGCTGTCCATTTTATCTTAAGTTCCTTTGCTCTTTTTTTGGTCTCTTCATCTGCCGTTTTCTGTACAGATTCAAGATATATCTTTCTCTCCTCTGCCTTCTCACATGCAAGTTTTAATTCTTTCTCTGTCTCCTGAAGTCTTTTTTTCTTCCTGTCACTATCATCAAGACTTCTGTCCATTTCCCTCTTTGTATCATTAACCTGTGCATAATATCGTTTTGATTCATCTTCTGTCTTTCTGTTATTAATATAATCATCTTTGACATCTTCAAGTTTTGCAAAATCATTTTGTGCAATATTAAGCCTGTCCATGGCAGCATCATATTTCTTCTGTGCTTCAGTCATCCTGTCTGTCTTTACAGAAACATCCTTTTCACATTTTTCTAATTCCTTGCGTGCCTTTTCAACCTGATTACACATAACACGGTATTCTCTGTCCTTATCATCAGCGGCTTTCTTTTTGTCCGCAGCAATATAAGACGGCATAAGGTCTGATGGTGCATAAAACTTGATATCATTTGCATGGCTTACCTTCCATATGTATCCCGCCGCCTGAAGTTTTGATATTCTTGTCATATTTCTGACTGCCTGATACATTGTCTTTACCTGCGCCTCTGTCGACCAGAATGCATCTTCCCCAAGAAGTCTTATTGCAGCTTCAAGCTTTGTCGTACTTCTCTGTCTGCCGAGTACATCTATAATTCCCTCGCCATTGAATTTCTCTGGCATAAGACTTTTTTGAACCTCACGTTTAGTCTCCATTGAAGCAACCCCTAATTTTCTTCCAACCTGTTCAGCATATGACTTTTTCTGGACAGCTGTAAGATTACGTATCTGGTTCATAATATTATTTAAAAATGCATTGTTATATCTTATGCTTATTTCTTCTATTTTATGAGCGGGTGACATATATTTATTAATTCCGTATGCAGATGCCGCCTCATCAATAATGTATCTGGACATCTGCTCTTTTACTTCCTTATCCTTCATGTCTCCTTCAATTTCAGGACACATCACTTCAAGCCGCTCATATAACATTTTCTCAAGTTTTTCCCTGTTTAACGCCTTATAGCGAAGACAGTCTTCCCGTACGAGATCTGATACTTTTTTTACCTCATAATCAATCGAATTCTTTATTCCTATACTCTGTGTAAATGAATTGGCAACATCTGCAAGCACATTAACCAGCCTGTATCCGGTCTCTTTAACCGCATTAGATATATTAACATTGTCAATAAGCGCTATCTGCATTCGCAGCTCATCTTCACTGATTCTGCTTATCTCTGATATTATATCTGACATATCTGCCTCCTCTTCTGACTGCTACATAAGCCAGCAGTCTGAATTGTACCATAAGAACAAAAGATATATTTCGATTGCAATAAGAACCGCCATAATAATGTATCTTACAGCCTTATTACATCTTGTAAGTATGTCATACACTCCCACAAATGCAACATATGTTCCTGCCGTAAATCTGCATGTACTCATAACATGTGATGTCAATGGCACAAGAAGTGATATAATCCCGAACACTGCCATTGAGTAATATTTTCTGTAAAACATATATCCATAAAGTATCAGTATTGCAATACAGAACCACCCCATATATGTATATCTTGGCTCAATCTGTCCTGTACATGCCTTCCACAACACGCCTATAATCGGGAAATACTCATCCTCTCTCCATGCAATCTGGACATTCTTATATGCCCATGCATCACCACAGAAGAAATTAAGAAATGCCATATATGCAAATGCACCGAGCGGGCACACAAGCACTGACAGTATCTTCTTGGGTGCTTTAAGCATATCCATTACAAATGTCTTAACCCTGCCAAAGCTTATCTTAGTTCCTTCCATGTCAATATATAGCTGTACAACCAGTGCAAATACAAGTATACAGCCTACAATTCTTGTTCCACTTGAGCATGCTGCCATAATTCCTGCTGCCATGTATTTCTTCTCAAAAAGGAAATAGAAAAAAAGTACAATGAACATTATAAACATCGCTTCCGTATATACAGAACTGCAATAGAAGGTGTAAGGTGCCATAAATAAAAGCACTGGCATAATCATAGTATATTCTTCTTTAATAGAAGTCTGCTTCTTAAGACCTTTAACAGCAAAGAATGCTGCAATAATTATGCATATATTAGATACTATCATTCCAATAACATAAGTGTTAATAAGCCCACCTGTCACTGCCTTTAATGCTGCACACACGATAACATATAATGGGAAGAACGCCCAGTTAGCCTGTGGATCAATATCCGTAGGGTGTGTATAACCATGATTGATTATATAAGCATATTTCTTTGCATCCCACTCGTTCATAAGAAACAGAAATGATCTGTGTGTCCCCATAATTCCATTATACACAGGAACCATGATAAGCATAATCAGTCTTGATATCGCAAATATAATCAATATCTTTAACAGAAGCCTGCAATTCTCATTATTTTTTAGTCTGTTCATCTAATGCCTCATTTCAATAATATACGGATTATATGATATATAGCTGCCGGGATTGTACTTATTACAGGTACTACAAACATTGCAGCCACAACTATTGCAAACAATCCAATATATATATACTGTGCACAGTACTTAGCCCATACAGGAACATTTATAGTTCTCTTATAATTAATCACAAGGCATAACACAGTTATTAACAATGTCACAAGTGTAATAAGCAGTCCTGCATTTCTGCCCTTTGGCACAAATGTAAACACTAATGTATTCTCGCCTTCGTGAACCTGTACACCTGTAAACAGCCCTGCTATCTCTTTAGTCTTAACTGTCTTTCCATCAAGTGTCACGGTCCAGTTAGCGCTCTTAATAACCGGTATCAGGGCATAATCCTTAGTTCCATCACTGTTTATCTTAACTGTAAGCGTATTATTAGTATATGAAACATCTGTCTGCTTATCTGCGAAATCCTCACAGAGCTTATCCATCTTCTCCATATTAAGAAGTCCGATAGTCATCTTACTCTGGTTCATATATTTAGGCTTATCATATTCAATCTTAATCTGAACATCTTCATCTTCAAATATGCCAAGATAAAGAAGATTATTATTATAATCCGTAAAATATGCTGTATTATTAACATCTCCAAGTGTAGGTACAACAACTGCCTCACCATTCACATATACATGTATGCTGCTCTCAAGTTTAGATGCATTAGCATCCGCATTAGGCTTCTTCACATCTGCAATATTCATATATATAGCACTTCTGCTTCCGACATTAATAGTCATGGACTTAATATTGCCAGCAGTCTCTGCCTGTGGATATATTCTTGTTACAAATGTTTCTTTATCTCCAGTCATTGCTTTATACATTCTGTTATGGTATGTAATCCAGTCAACATTAGTCATATCAAGCTTGCTGAAGCTGCTGTCAACACAGAATCCAAATGGCAGGTTATAATTAGTGTTGTAAAGGCTGTAATCGCCTTCCTTCTTCTCTAATGTATATAAAGCACTGTCAAGTTCATTGATATTAACTGCTTGTGTAACATGCAGCACTGCATTACTGAATACTGTTCCACCTGAATCTAACAGCCACAGGAAATACTTAGAATATCCCCATCTCTTGGCATAACTTTGTGTATCGTCCTCTAAAGCTGCTGTAAAGCTTGATAATGCTCCTCTTCTCAATATAAGAGGATAATTGGCATTAAGACTGATATCAGGATTTACTATTCTGTCTGTAGCAGACTCTTCTATATCAAGGCTGTCTGCCGCATCATTGGCATACTGCACATAATCACCAATCTGATAATCTTCATATGTATAAAACTTAGGAGGTCCTATAAGAGCATATGCACCGATAAACAATTCAAGTGCAATAACAAGGATAACTGATTTGCAGTTAAATTCTTTCTTTCTTATGAGCATAAACATATACACTGCAAACATTACTGCAAATATCATTATAAAAAATGCCATTGCAAGCATTTCATTGTTTATTGGTAATATGTTATAAATCATAACATATACTGCACCAATTACCGCTACTACCGCTGTCTGCCTGCGATAAAACGCACCCTTTAATGGTATATCTGCAAACATCTTCTCAGCCATTCCCGCAGCAACACAGATAAGCGTGAAAGATATCAGATATCCGTTTCTTAATGTATATCCGTTATATGAGCCAAAATGCCACATAAGGTTAGTAGCCTCCATAAGCACCGGACCTAATGCAACAACAAGCATGGCTACAGAATATATAAGCTGTTTTCTGTCTGACTTATATATTTTTATTCCCATAATAATAACTGCTATAACGAATGCAAGTCCATAAAGCATCATCCATCGCTGCAGTGCTGCCATTGCACCATCTGTAACGATTGAACTTGTTATCCAGCCTGCATACTGTGATAAAAGCCCCTTAGACGCACCACCTCTCTGTGATGAAGAAAGCTGTGCAAATACAGGAACAAGCACGAATGCTGAAAGTCCGATACCTGCAATTGTGCCTATACCGACATTCCATGCAGTTTCCTTCCACTGCTTTCTCTCCTGCATAACTACCATTCTTATTCCACAGATAAGGAATATGTATATAAGTGACATTGCACTTAAGTAATAATTAATTATGAAGCACAACGCAATCATGCATATATAGAACATTTTCTTTCCTGTCTCAAGCATTCTGTCATATGCCATTATAAGAATAGGGAAAAATGCAACTATATCCATCCATGGTGTAAAGCATGAACCATAGAGAATTACATAACCACAAAAGGCATACATGCATGAAAACATAACCTTTAATCCATACACAAGATTATTGTATTTCTTATTAATAAGCGCATACATTGCAACTGACATGAATATCATCTTAACAAGTGTAATTATTGATATGCTCTCTAATATGTAACTTCTTGGAACAAAATATAATAAAAGATTAAACGGTGTAATCATTGAAAATGCTGATATACTCATTGACACATTTGTTCCAAGACCTGTATACCAGTCAAACCATATTGATGCCTTACCATGCATGAAATCCCACAGATGTGCATAAAGCGGTGCTACCTGCTGCATGTTGTCAAAATAATCTATTCTGCTGCTTCCAAAAGGCCATATACCTTTAAGTATAAGTATTACAATCATAACCAGACCTGTTATTATACCAGGTACTGCGTATGGCCTGATCTTTTTTAATAATGATTTAAATCCCGATTTCTTCATATAATTCTACCTTTCTATACATTTACACATATTCTGTCATCTTTGGATTTAAGTTTCCGCCTGACCTTTATCAAGGCTTATACTGTAAAGAGTATATTCTGCATTGTCAGCATGAAACTTCACTGTAAGAAGCTCATCACCGCTGACATATCCTATCTTTAGCTTCGTTGTTCCCTTGCTGTCTATATTTCCAATCAGCTTATCATTCACATATACTTCAATTCCTTTATCACCAACGGCTGTTGTATCATATTCCGTAATATCACATACAAGATATATATTATCAGATGATTCATCCGGAATATAGTATATATATGAATCTTTGTCTGTATTCTTCGTTCCTTCATATCTCTTTGTTTTCTGCCAGCCCTGACCTTTACGACTGCAGACATTGCTTTGTTCTTTACCATTACGGTCTTTATGTTCTGTACATATCTCTTTCGTTCCAAATGTATATTTCAGATTACCATAACCCGGCCAGTCTGTAAGCTCATGTGTCAGATAGTACATTCGGTATTCTGTTCCAACTTTAGGATTCTTTCCCCACCATAATACTAATATGTAAAAAACAACAAGTACCGCACATGCTGCGTACAGCAATACTCTTGCTATATTCTTTCTCATACAGACCTCCATTTTTATACTTCTACAATCATATAATATAAATCATTTTTCGCAATCTGCCAAGTAAAAAAAGGTTCTACAGACATATTGTCTGCAGAACCTTACAATTAAATCATATTATAAGACAATTATTACATTAAAGCCTGTAATTAGCAAACTCCCTGAGCAAGCATAGCGTCAACAACCTTCTCGAAACCAGCGATATTAGCACCAGCAACATAGTCTGTCTTTCCACCAACTGTCATATCATATCTCTTAGCAGCATCTGAAATGTTAGCGTAGATTGTTTCCATGATTCCCTTAAGCTTTCCATCAACTTCTTCGAATGTCCATGAAAGTCTCTCTGAGTTCTGGCTCATCTCAAGAGCAGATGTAGCAACACCACCAGCGTTAGCAGCCTTACCACCTACGAAGAGAACACCATTCTCCTGGAGATACTTTGTAGCTTCTAATGTTGTAGGCATGTTAGCACCCTCTGTTACAGATACAACACCGTTAGCAACAAGCATCTTAGCATCCTCGATGTCTAACTCATTCTGTGTAGCACATGGAAGAGCAAGATCTACCTTGTACTGCCATACTCCGTGTTCACCATTCTGCTTAGCAAAATACTGAGCTGATGGCTTAGCAGCAGCGTATTCTGTAAGACGTGCTCTCTTAACTTCCTTAACTTCCTTAAGAAGTGCAACATCAATTCCTTCTGGATCATAAATCCAGCCTGTTGAGTCTGAGCATGTAACAACCTTAACACCTAACTGCTGTGCCTTCTGGATAGCGTAGATAGCAACATTACCTGAACCAGATACAGCTGCTGTCTTGCCCTCAAGTGACATTCCATTATCTTTCCATAAAGCATTAGTAAGGTATAATAAACCATAACCTGTAGCTTCTGTTCTTGCAAGTGATCCACCGTATGTAAGTCCCTTACCTGTAAGTACGCCTTCGAACATTCCACGGATTCTCTTATACTGACCGAACATGAATCCGATTTCTCTTGCGCCTGTTCCGATATCACCAGCTGGAACATCAACATCAGCACCGATATATTTGCAAAGTTCTGTCATAAAGCTCTGGCAGAATGCCATGATTTCTCTGTCTGACTTGCCCTTAGGATCAAAATCAGAACCACCCTTACCACCACCGATTGGAAGAGTTGTAAGTGAGTTCTTGAATACCTGTTCGAAACCTAAGAACTTGATGATGCCTAAGTTTACTGAAGGATGTAATCTTAAACCACCCTTGTATGGTCCAATAGCGTTATTGAACTGTACACGGAAACCTCTGTTTACCTGTACCTGTCCCTTGTCATCTACCCAAGGAACTCTGAACATGATCTGACGATCTGGCTCTGTAATTCTTTCAAGAATAGCGTTCTTTCTGTAAACTTCCTCGTTAGCCTCAACAACTGGTCTTAAAGACTCAAGAACCTCTGTTACTGCCTGTAAAAATTCAGGCTGATCTGCATTCTTCTTAGACACGATGTCTAATACTTCATCAACATACCCCATAACCTTAAAACACTCCTTTAAATTATTATTTAAGATTGTACATTACTGCACATCAATTCTAGCGTTATTATATCTGTTCTGGTTAATTTCCGCAAGTTTTTTATAGCGTTTACCTATTAACTTTAAGTTATTTGTAATAATATTAATTAAAATAAGCCTATATCTAAGGTATGTTGTTTTTCTTGCTTAAGATAATTAAGTTTTACTTTTTGATAAAATCATGGTAGAATGTATTCGTTATTTTTTTATTATCCTAATTGTAATTAAGGAGTGAATTATGTCTAATTTTTTTACAAGAAGTAAAGACGATATGAAATATTTATTTAAGAATAAAGAAGAGCTTTCTAAGAAAGAACGAAAAAGAAAAAGGCGTGGCTGGGGTACACTTATTGGTCTTATATTAGTTCTGATACAGCTTATTGTATCGGGATTACTTTTATTTAATATATTTAAGTTAGATATTCTTCCATTGAAGTATTTAATTGCGGTCAACGCATTTTTACTGCTGATATTCCTGTATGATTTCACATCGCAGTTTACGAAGGCTCATATTATAGGTAAGATTCTTGCAGTACTTATGTCAGGAGTGATTGTTTTTATATACCTTGTATCATCTAAGCTTGATTCTGTCCTTAATAAACTTAATCTTCCTGAGATTAACACTGACATCGTTGATGTAGTTGTACTGGCAGATGACAAGGCTTCCTCTTTAAATGATCTTGCCAATTACAAGTTTGCTTATAATTCAACTGCAAGCAACGCTAATGTCAAGACAGCATTTGATTCTGTTAAATCAGAGCTTAACAAGAGCAGCCTGGAACTTGCAGAATACAAATCATGGGATGATCTTGTAACTGCCTTTTATGATAATACAGAGATTCAGGCAATTGTTATGAATGATTCCATGCTTAAGGTTGTTGCCTCACAGTATGAAGACTTTGATACCAAGGTTAAGATTATTAAGCAATACGAATATAAGAAGCTTGTTACTGTCCAGAAATCCAACGTTAACGTAAAGAAAGAACCATTTATAATATATGTTTCCGGTATCTCAAGTGAAGATGGTGCCGATTCAGCACTCTCTAATAATGCACTTAGTGATGTTAATATAGTTGCCGTTATTAATCCTGAAACAAAGCAGATTCTCCTAGTTACAACACCAAGAGATTCTTACATTAAGATTACCGGACCTGATGGAAGAAAAGGTTATGATAAACTTACACATGCTGGAAACTACGGTGTAGAAGCTTCTATTGACACTCTCCAGAATCTGTATGGCATTGACATTGATTATTATGTAAAGATTAATTTCACAGGCTGCGTCTCTGTTGTAGATGCACTTGGTGGAATCACAATTGACTCAGAAGTAGAATTTACTTGTGGCGAAGATGCTTCTCCTATTCCATATCATTTCGTCAAGGGACCTAATGAATGTGATGGTGAGATGGCAGTTGCATTCTCAAGAGAAAGACATGCATTTGCTGCCGGAGACTTCCAGCGTGGACGTAACCAGACAGCCGCCATCAAGGGTATCTTACAGAAAGCTACTTCACCTGCAATACTTACCAAGTATTCAGCCGTACTTGATGCTGTTAGTGATATGTTCCTTACTAATATTCCAACAAGCACAATATCTGATCTTGTTAAGCTTCAGTTAAGCGACAGTACAGCATGGAACATACAGACATACAGTATTGAAGGATCAACTCAGCCACCTGCTGGACAGGGTCCTGCTTATCTTGAGATAACCGGCCTTAGAGGTGCTTCTGTTGTATATCCTTACGCAGACAGTATTAATACAGCTATCCAGCTTATGAGTAAGATTCAGAATGGTGATGTATTCGATGTAGATGAATATGTTGACAGTCTCAATAACAATTCTAATTAATCAATAAAACATACCCCCGGCAGCCAATAAAACCGCCGGGGGTATATTTTTTATAATCCATTATTATAATATATAATTATCTATAACATATGCCACACCACAGTCATCGTTAGATGGTACATCGACATCTGCATATTTCTTAACTTCAGGATATGCATTCTCCATAACCGCTGCAAGACCTGCATACTTTAACATTGGAATATCATTCATTCCATCGCCGCATGCAACGAGTTCTTCACTTGTTATATCAAGCATTGTGAGCAGCTTATCCAAAGATGCATCCTTTGCAACTCCCGCAGGTACTACCTCTAAGAAATAGCTCTCTGAAAAAAATGCATTGATTACTCCCTCATGCTTATCTAACAAGGCTTTCTGCACAGGAAGAAGCTTTTCATGCTCTCCTACAACCAGAAATTTCTCTACAGGATAATCCACAAATTTGCGCAAATCATCTACTTTCTTGATTGTAGTACTGTTGCATATTGCTTCTTTCTTTACATATTCATCAGAATCACTCTCAGCAGCTATCTGCGTATCAGCATATGTCAGAGCATACACACCGTTGGCTCTTGCAAGACTGCATATATCTGCTATACAATCCTGTGGCATTATTGTCGCAGACATCTGCTTCCCTGTCTTGCAGTCAACTATACAGCCGCCATTATATGCCAGTATATAACCACCTTTTTTGTCAAGCTCAAGCTCTCTGGCTATTGGTGTTATTCCAAAAAGCGGTCTTCCTGATGCAAGAATAACCTTAACACCTGCATCTATCGCTTTCTCAATCGCTTCTTTATTACCTACTGGCACTTTCTTCTCTCTATTAGTTAATGTTCCGTCCAAATCCAGTGCCAATGCCTTATATTTCATACTTCTCTATCTCCTCTTTTCGTCATGTATGAACAATTTAGCATATAACACCAGTGATTTCAACCTAAGATATTCTCATCATGTTAAATGTTGTATATATATTCAGTTTTCCATAACCAACTACAGGGTTAGGATATACCATATATTCTGAGCGTACTGCACCTCTTATAAGCTGTGCTTTAATATCGTTATGATTAATCATCTGACTATTCTTTACATTTACCTGATATGAATATAAAAGTGCAACACAGCCCCCGGCATAAGCCGCTGCATAGCTTGTTCCAGTAACCTTAACGCCTCCAGATGGAGCAATTCCATATACCCCCGCACCCGGTGCAACAAAATCAGGTTTAATCCTTCCGTCAGCGCTATATCCACGCCCACTTTCATAATAAGCAGCCCCTGTATAATGATTATATGCTCCTACACTTATAACACCATCAGCTGCCGCTGGAACTGTAAGTGTTGTATCCGGGTCGGATTTTAAAAAATATATATCCTGTCCGGAAAACTGCTTTAATGGAAGCCATGCATTATAACTTCCTTTTATATTAGTGAGACTATATATATAGAATTTCCATGTACCCTCAACTGGTGTCTTAAGTCTTACGAATATAACCTCCATTCCAGCAACATTTTCAGTTATCTGATAATCTACCGTAACCGTACTTCCCTCATAAAGAAATGTATACTCCATACTTGCACCCATTCTTGCAGGTATTCTTGGAACATATTCCCCTGACGGTGATTCAATCGACACGGATAATATATCAAGACTATCCGCCCATATTTCCATCGTAAAACCCTTTCCTGTTCCATCAACATTAATTTCCATAACATCAGGTACCAGGGCTGACATTACTGTCCCTTTATAATGACATTTATTATTAGCTTCATTGCCCATACATGTTATAACTGATATATTGGGTTTTTTAGTAAGATTCTCCATCATTTCTGCCAGAGGAGATGCGCCTGTTCTTGAACCATTAGCACTTCCCAGACCAAATATTATTATCAATGGTTTTCCAAGTCGTATAGCGTAATCTTCAAGAAATCTTAAAGCCAGCATAATATCACTTTCCTCAAAAGCTGGAACGTCATCCTTTATCAGAAAAAAATCTCTCAGATACTGTTTACTTTGTTTTAATTTAACCACTAAAAGCTCTGCTCCTGGTGCAACGCCAACATATCCGTCTGTATATGAACCTGCTGATATTGAAGCCATCAGCGTTCCATGTCCTGACGTGTCTCTTTGTGCAACATAAGAATATGGATTTTCTCCGTTATTGTCAGCCTCTATTGCCCTGTCTATTTCATCCTTTTCATATACTCTGCCAAAATGTGCATATGTATTTGCAACATCAGTCTCTGTTCTATCTGTCTGATCCCATATAGCCTGAATTCTTGTATTTCCAAGTCTGTCCTTGAAAACATCATTAAGATAATCTATTCCGGTATCCACATACCCTATGAGAACATTACTCCCGTCTGCCTGCAGATTATCCTGTCCAAGTACACGTAAAGCACCTATTTCATCAAGTGCACTTATATCCGCATCGCCTTCCATGAGTCCATATAACTTTGGAATAGTAAAATACCCCAGAGAGCTTATATTAAGCTGGCGGTTATCAGGCAGTTCTCCATGAGCTATAATCCATTGCGAATCAGCTCTCTGCGAACATATCCCTGACAATGCCTTAATAGCTTCATCAGCCCCTGGGGTATCTTCTATTATGTAATCATATATATTCTCTTTGGTTATATCAAAATCACATGCCATAACATCTCCTTAACATAAAGCAATCACTGTACATGCTATATGTATTCAGAAATGTATTGTATTATTCTGCTATAACTATTATGCTCTCATAGTTATTACCGGAGCACCTTTCTTTTCAACAACATCTTCTGTAATTGTAACTGAACCTATATTGCTGTCTTTCGGTATCTCATACATTATATCAAGCATAAAATCCTCAATAATAGAACGGAGTGCTCTTGCACCTGTATCTTTTTCCATTGCCTTTCTTGCTATGCTTCTTAATGCATCATCTGTAAACTCAAGCTTCACCTCATCAAGCTCTAACAGCTTCTGATACTGCTTAAGAATTGCATTCTTAGGCTCTTTCAGAATATTGACAAGCATATCCTCATCCAGTCTGTCAAGTGAATATATGATAGGCAGTCTTCCTAAAAATTCTGGAATCATTCCGTATTCTCTAAGATCATCAACCGTCACATAAGACATGATGTTCTTCTCATCATCATATTTATCTTTAAGGTCAGCATTAAATCCCATTGAGGATGACTTATTAAGCCTTGTCTTGATAATATCCTCAAGATCCGGAAATGCACCACCACATATAAACAGAATATCCTTCGTGTTAACAGTTACCTGTGGAACCATTGCATTCTTACTTGTCGCACCAACAGGAACTTCAATCTCACTGCCTTCTAACAGCTTTAACATTCCCTGCTGTACAGACTCACCACTTACATCTCTGCTTCTGGTCTCTTTCTTCTTGGCAATCTTGTCTATCTCATCAATAAATATAATTCCATGTTCAGCTTTCTCTACATCATTGTCTGCTGCCAGTAAAAGCTTAGAAACAACTGACTCTATATCATCTCCGATATATCCTGCCTCTGTAAGTGTTGTTGCATCTGTAATAGCAAGTGGCACCTGTAATATCCTTGCAAGCGTCTTAACAAGATATGTCTTACCACTTCCTGTAGGTCCAATCATAAGCATATTAGACTTCTCAATCTCAACGTCACCCAGAATCTTAGCATCTGCTGAAACTCTTTTATAATGATTATATACAGCCACCGACATTACCTTCTTAGCATAGTCCTGACCTATAACATACTCATCTAACTTTCTCTTAATCTCATGTGGTGCAGGCAGCTTAGAAACGTCAAGCGCTGGTAACTCCTTCTTATTCTCTTTCTTTTTCTTAAGCTTCTGCTTTTCTGGAACCGGGTCTGAATCCATAGCGCCAAAATTGCCAAACATGCCCATTCCAGGCATGTTTGACATCTTCATCATATCTTCATAATTAATTCCGCTGCTGTTAATTGAATCGAATGTTCTTTGCATACAATCCTGACAGATGTATATATTGTTAGGCATAACAATCATCTTACCAGCTCTTGATTCTGGTCTTCTGCACACAAAACATATCTTCTCATAATCATCGGAATTCCCATTGTTATTCTTATTAATATCCTTATCTTCTGTCATATTCTCATTGGTATTATCCATAAATATATACTTGGAATATATCCTTAAGATGCCTTCTTAGAACCAAGCGTTACCTCCGTGCTCTTAAGAACATACTCGCTTCCTTCCATATGATAATAATCTATAGTTACTTTTTCACCTGCCTCATAATACTGAAGCATGTTAGTAAGTCCTGACATAGTAGTAACTGTCTGGTCATCAAATCCGACAATTATGTCATATGTCTCTAATCCTGCCTTGTCTGCTGCTGAATCATCAGCTACAGTTCTTATAAGAATACCTACAGGATATCCATAATATGATGCATAATTACTTGTAATATCTACTGCTGCAATTCCAAGGTATGCTGCCTTATCTGATGAAACCTTGTTTCTTGTCTGCTTAGTCATTAATGAATCGATAATATCCTTAACATTAGAGACAGGAATTGAATAAGCCATACCTTCTACACCATCACTGCTTGTTTTTGCAAAGTTAATAGCGATAACCTTTCCTTCTGAATTAAGAAGAGCTCCACCACTGTTACCAGAGTTAATCGCTGCATCTGTCATAAGAAGTCCTGTAAATGTTACATTGTTGACTGTAATTGAACGGTCCTTTGCACTAATTATACCAGTTGTAACTGACTGGCCTTCACCTAATGCATTACCAATGGCAACAACCTGCTGTCCAACTTTAATATCTGATGAATCTTCAAGTTCTGCAATTGCAATATTAGACGCTGTATCAGATGAAATATCACTTAATGATACTGCGGCTACCGCAATATCCTGATCTGACTTAGAACCCTTAACAGAACAGCTTGCACTTGTGCCATCAGAGAATACACATTTAAGATTATCAATATTATCAACAACATGTGCATTAGTTACAATAAGTAATTCAGTATCACTCTTGCCTACAATAATACCCGTACCACTTGATGTTGCTTCATAGCTCTGTCCATATCCAAAATAACTTGAATTTTTAACTGTTGTTGTACCATTGAGCTGAACCATTGCAGGAAGGGCTGCTGTAGCAACCGCCTCTACATCCATCTTACCTAATGCTGAAAGATTAGTATCTTCTGTAAGCGAAGAATCTGTCTTAGCAACATTAGAAATATTATTACTTACTGTTGGTATATTAACACCTGTAGCATCAGACTTATTACTGCCAGCAATCTTTCCGCCTGCATAATTAACACCAAACATAACCGAACCGGCTATTGCGCCAAAAAGTACTGCTGAAAGAACAAAGCATGCTGCTTTCTTTGCAAATCCGCCTTTGTGTTTCTTGTGCTTCTTAGCTTCATAAGGTGCACTTGAAAATGCTGTGTTATTATTGGCTGTACTGCTATTATTAGTATTGTTATATGGTATATCACTGCCACTGTAACGGTACTGTGAATCATTCTCATTATTGTCGTTATACATAATCATTCTCTCCTTTTAACATTGTATTATGACAATGAAGATTCCATACATAACAAATGAACACATCTCACTGTCAATACATGTAATATAACAACGAAATGTGTTCATATTGTGTTTTAGTTGTTAATTAAATTTGAACTGATTATAAACCAACAATTTCAGAAACTGCATCAGTAAGTTCTTCTAACTTCTTATCAGCATCCTCAAGACCTGTTCCCTTAACACCCATATAGAACTTAATCTTAGGCTCTGTTCCTGAAGGTCTTGCACAGCACCATGCATGGTCATTAAGTTCAAAATAAAGTACGTTAGATTCAGGAAGTCCTGTAGGCTTCTTCTCGCCTGTAGCAATAACTGTACACTCATCCTTCTTATAATCTCTGAACTCAACAACATTCCATGCTCCGAACTTCTTAGGTGGATTATTTCTTAAATCATCCATCATCTTAGCAATTTGGACAGCACCTTCTGCACCCTTCATAGTTACAGCCTTCTGTCCTTCCTTGAAGTAGCCGTACTTATCAAAGATATTAATCATCTGATCCCATAAAGTAATGCCTTTAGACTTATAGTAAGCTGCTGCTTCACATAATGCCATAACAGCTACGATGGCATCCTTGTCTCTTGCATGAGTTCCAACCAAGCAGCCGTAACTCTCTTCAAAACCGAATTCATATTCGTATGTATTATTCTGCTCAAAGAACTTAATCTGCTCACCAATATACTTAAATCCTGTAAGAACTTCAATAAGCTTTAAGTTATATTCCTTAGCGATAAGATCAGCTAAGTTAGTAGATACGATAGTCTTTACAAATGCACCATTCTCATGAAGAAGTCCCTTCTCCTTTCTCTGTGAAAGAAGGTATTCTGCAATAAGCATACCAGACATATTACCTGTGAATGACTTGTACTCACCTGATTTAGTGTCCTTAGAATATACGCCAAGTCTGTCCGCATCAGGGTCAGTTGCAAGAATAATATCTGCATCAACTTCCTTAGCAAGTCTTAATGCATATGTGAATGCCTTAGGGTCTTCAGGATTAGGGTACTCGAGTGTTGTAAAGTTAGGATCTGGTTTTTCCTGTTCTGGAACAACATATACATTCTTGAAACCTAACTCTCTTAAAATTCTTCTTACAGGAACATTACCTGTACCATTGAATGGAGAGTATACAATCTTAATATCATCAGCAACCTGCTTAATGATATCTCCGTTAAGGCTCTGCTTCTTTAATGCTGCAATAAATGCATCATCCATATCATATCCAATAATGTTATACAGGCCTCTTACTCTAGCCTCTTCTTCATCAATAGTCTTAACATCATTAAAATCAGTAACAGCCTTAACTTCATTGATAATCTGTGTATCCTTAGGTGCTGTTATCTGGCATCCGTCATCCCAGTATACCTTATATCCATTGTATTCTGGAGGATTGTGGCTTGCCGTAACCATAATACCTGCTGTACAGTGAAGTTCTCTTACTGCAAATGAAAGTTCTGGTGTTGGTCTTAATGAAGGGAATATGTATACCTTAATGCCATTAGCCGCAAGACAAAGAGCTGCTTCCTGCGCAAATTCTCTTGACATTCTTCTATTATCATGAGAAATAGCAACACCCTTATCCTGTGTTCCTTCCTTGATAATAAAATTAGCTAACCCTTGTGTTGCCTTTCTTACAATGTATACATTCATTCTGTTAGTACCATTGCCTATGACACCTCTAAGTCCGCCTGTTCCAAACTCAAGATCCTTATAGAATCTGTCCTCAATCTCTTTCTCATCTCCTGCAATTGATTTGAGTTCTGCACGTGTGTCTTCATCAAAATATTCATTCTCACACCATGCTTTGTAAGTTTCCATATAACCCATACCCTTTACCTCTTTTCTTGATTTATATTAGTCCTGTAAAGCTTTTCTAAAGCTCTCAGAAACTGCTTTCAATGCTTCTTCTTCGTCCGGACCTTCTGCTATGAGAGTTATCTCATCTCCACAACCAACGCCTGATGCAAGAATAGATATAACACTCTTTGCATTAACAACCTTATTCTTAAATGTGAATGTAATGTGTGAATCAAATTTAACAGCTGTATCACACATTGCTCCTGCAGGACGAAGATGTATTCCTAATGCACTCCCAACTAGTATCTTCTCACTTACCATATGAATCACCTCTCAATTTCTAGTCGTCACTGATGTTGTTTCCTGAGTCGACTGAGTAGTTTCTGTTTCCTGGGTATTATCCTTAAACAACACATTAACGGATGCTGCTCTCTTTAATGTAACTCCATCCGGAAGTTTAACCGACAATGTAATGCTTTGTATTCCTGACGTAGTATATGTAGACAAATCTGCAGTCATCGTTATGGCAGATGCGTCTAATGCAGCAATTGCAGTCTCTGAACCCTCAACATCTATTGAAAATGTTCTATCCTCAAAGCTGTAGCTCATTCCGGTTTCAAGTCCACTAACCTTAATATCTGATGTATTAAGTGTTATTGTCTTATTACCTGTACTCTCGATTCTTACTGTAACCTCAATCCTTGCATTATCAAGAATTGTAAGCGATTTATCTATGTAATCCGAAAGACCAAACTTATACACTTTATTTTCAGTCAAACCATCTACATTAATATTACTTGCCGGAATAACAATCTTATCAAGACTGTTAAGCATATTGGTATCACCATATACAACAACACTATCACGATTAAGCGTCACTCCTGAAACTCTGTATCCGTCTGCCGGTTTTCCTGACGTCTTAACTTCTATACTTACAGTCTTAGTCCTTACAACCTGTGCAGTATAGCCCACACTTGTCTGTGTAAGTTCAACAGAAGAATCATTAATTTCATTATTATCAGAATCATACAAATGAATATCTGCTGTTCCCGTCACATCTGCAGTCGCTCCTGTCACATCAAAAGATATCCCTGCATGGTCTATATTATCGATAACAGACGAAGGTCCTGTAACCTTAACAGATGTTGGATTAAGCACTCTTCTTACCACTGCATAGCCATCTGCCGCTGAACCGGTAATCTCTGAAACAACATTTACAGTCTTAGTATCTCTGTTTTCTATGCTTAATCTTACAGCAGATGTTTTAGGTGTAGCTTCAACATTATTAAGAACCTGTCCATCTTTAACAACTGATACATGAATATCAACATAATCAGCAAATGCGCTTATCTTGCTAAGATCCGCAGTTGCAACAATATCACTTGCTTTGATATTAGTAACAATACTCTTCGGTCCACTTACATATACTGATATCTTGCCACCCTCTACAATTTCATAACTGTAATTCTTATCAGTCAGACTCTCTGTATTAATAAGCTGTACCGACACATTACTGAATGTATAACTCGTGGTTGGATCATATACATTAACTATAACCGTCCACAAAACAACCGCAAATATAGCCGACAGAATCTTAAGGCTCAGGTTCTTAAACATCTTTTCCTTCATGCTTTAGCCTTCCTCTCCATATCTTGAACGACTTCACATCAATAGTTCTCCTGCGAAGATATTCCAGCTTGTTTCTTAGAGAATCCGCATCAATATCATGAATAAGTTCTCCACCAACAGCCACCGAAACCTTACCGGTTTCTTCAGATACTATAATAGTCATACTGTCTGTCACTTCACTGATACCAACACCTGCTCTGTGCCTTGTGCCAAGAGCCTTATTAAGATTGTTATTATCTGAAAGAGGCAGATAACATGTTGCAGCAACAACCCTGTCTCCCCTTATAATAACAGCTCCATCGTGAAGCGGCGTATTATGCTCAAATATATTGATAAGCAGCTGGCTTGTAACCAGGCCATCAACCGTAATTCCTGTTTTCTCATATTCTTCAAGAACCATATCCTGTTCAATAACTATAAGTGCTCCTGTATAAGCAGCCCCCATATCAAAGCATGCCCTTACTATCTCTTCTGCAGTCTTACTGCTAAACCTTTCACCCTTTTCTCTTCCGTCATTAAACCTGAAAAGTCCAAACAGAATCTTCTTTCGTCCAAGCTGCTCTAATGCTCTTCTTAACTCCGGCTGGAATATAATAACAAGTGCAATAATACCAACACTGATTGTCTTTCCTGCAATCCACAGAATAGTCTTAAGATTCAGAATATACGCAATCAGTGCGAATATAACAACAATAATAATTCCCTTAAGCAATACCCATGCCTTGGTATTCTTAATCCATACCATGACATTATATATAACAAAAGCAATAATCACAATCTCAATAATATCGGTCCATGTTATACGCGGAATATATAATTTAACAAGATAATCTCTTATGAAATTATTCACTGTATTATCGCCTCCGTTCTTCTTATAATCTTCTAAATAAAACTAGCAAAATATATTCTGATGATTACTTATCATCATCATAGAACAAAATATCATCATCTTCTTCGTTAGATACTGCATATCCATTATCTTTAGCTGTATCGCCGGTTCTCATCTGTCTGATATCATCTGTCTTCTTAGTCTTTTTAGCATTAATATGCTTAATTCTTACATCAGCATTTGCAACATTAATCTTTGGTACAGCCTTTACATAATAATAATATTCATCATCCTCATACTGTACATACTCTGTTCTCTTATAATCAAGTGCAAAGAAAACAATATTGCAGATATATGCAGCTGCAACCCCCAGTATAGTTCCTATAATTATAAGAACAATATTAAAATCTGATTTCAAAGCTATCTGTCCTACAACCAGAATAAGGAACTGTGTTATACTTCCCACAATAATAGCTATTTTCCATGAATGATCGATTTTCTGTCTTCGGATAATATATACAACAATAATAGTAACTGCAGCTGCTATAATAAGCACCAGCATCTGTCTGTTCTTTAAAAGGCTTTCTATAAGATAAGATATCTGTTTCATACTTTCTGACAAAGAATCATCAGAAATAGCAGCCTCATAATCACTTGCAGTTCTTATTATGTAGTACATAATAACACCAAAACTCACTGGTATAACTGCCGCAACTGACGAACACAGACCAATCGCTACCGGAAGCACAAATGGTATCTTCATCCAGCAGAACATGGCAGTAATAATAAGTATATAAGCTGTTTTAGGTGCAAATCTGAAATACAGAAGATACATCAGAAGCATTACACACAATACCAGTAATGCAAATTCCGGAGCAATTACATACAACTGTATAAGAATAAATGCTGAAAGAACTATCAGTGTAAAACCACCCGGAAGAAATGCACATATAACAGAAAGTAACAGTGCAAACACCGGATTCTTCAACTTATCCATGTAACCAATACTTGTATTAATCATAATAAAACATATCAATGCAATAATAAACTTTGATGCTGGTACCACATATGTATTATATCTGTTGTAAAATTTCTTAAAACTTTCCTTTAATTCCAATAAAAATGCCATCTATGCCTCCAAATAATTATTTCTTCTTCTGCCCTGTATAGAATCTTTCCAGCTTATTAAGCCTTGAAAAATACCTCTTAATACCTTTTCTGGTATTCTCATATCTGAAATAATATACAAACCCGGCAATTACACAGAATACGATAAGCATAAGCACATAATACAATGCAAACTTCTTGGCAAGTCCTATATAATCCAGGTTATTGATATCCCTTATCATTCCTTCTGCGTTACACAAGAAATACATCGCCAGAAGAATCACTCCTGCAAATGTAGTGGCAATCACTGTCTTTAATACTCCAAAAGCGATGTAATCACCCTTAAAATACTTGGCAGTTTTCAACATGCTTTTTCCTTCATTCTTCTCATATATTGCCATCTTGGTCATCATTTTGATTTTATTCTCATTAAGCAATTCATTCACCTCATTAAACAAGTTTAACCTGCATATGTTTAAATATAACATATTTTTACTTAATTGTATATTACAATTTGAGAGTGTCCGCCACCTGTAGCAACTACAATCCTTACCATTCTTCCATCAACTGTAAATGTTCTGTCTGTTGAAGCCGAAAGATAATTATTCCATATCATCTGTGAATTACCAGGAATGAGATTCTCAATTACATTATTAATCCTGCTGTCAAATTCACTGTTACGTTTCTTAATATATATAATAGTCACATTACTCTGTGTTATAATCTCACCATAATATGTCCCATTCTGCTGACATACATAAACATTAGAAACTGTCTGTTCAAATCCATTATTAATAATCGTATCTTCAATTTCTCCTGAGCCAGAACTTCCAGAATCATTATTATCTTCTGAAGATGAGTTTTCTGTTGTACTACTGCCAGGCTGTACGCCTCCAGACTGCACCCCACCAGGTTGTACACCATCCCCACTGTTTCCGGTTCCTTGAGAACTCTCTGATTTATTTTCTCCTGCAGGCAGATTCTCTAGTCTGGAATCTCCTTCACTGGCACTGCCCGAACCTGTGTTGCTTCCTGACGAAATACTCCCTGCCGTATGAGTGTACACACTGAATCCATTATCTGAACCTGCAGCTACATTTCTTATTCCTTCGATTACAATCGCATCAGAAACACTTCCAACTGTAGCCGTAAGCGTAGCTGTACCACTCCCTGTAACAGTTATTACTCCGTCTTTATCTACAGTAAATACATCTGTATTACTGCTTGTCCATACAATTGACTTATCGTCATCATCAGGTGTGACAATTGCTGTGACCTTCAGGCTTGTCCCAACCGGTACAGCCTTATTCTCAAACAATATCTCAACATCTGTCTGCTCCTTAATATTCTGTTGTTGAGATGATGCTTCATTCTTAAGATCTGTCCTTGTTACACTTACACTGGCTTTACTGTCCGCTTCCTGCTTCTTTCTGTTCTTATCTGTACTTACTGAAATTATAATTCCAGCCAGTATCAAAACAATAACCGTTGCAATAAAAACTACTGATTTTTTAGTACTGATATTCTTCATATTCCTATTAATCCTCAATATATATTATATTCCCTGCTTCCGCAGATTATATCTGTTTTTCTCTTTTTATATAATATAACACAATCACTCTGTTATAAAAAGAAAAAAGAGTGAAAGACATAAAAACTTCCACTCTTAATCATTCTAGAATTCGATGCGTATCTGTGTCCCCTTGTCAACTTCACTTTCTAAATATATTCTTGCATCATGAAGTTCTACAATATGCTTTACAATAGCAAGGCCAAGCCCTGTTCCACCAGTTTCCTTTGAACGGCTCTTATCAACTCTGTAAAATCTTTCAAATACCCTGTCCTGCTGATCCTTAGGAATTCCTATTCCATCATCAGTCACTTCTAACCTTGGCTTGCCATCTACCATTCCTGCAAACACTTCTACATGTCCACCTTCTTTATTATATCTTATTGCATTCTGTACAAGATTATCAATAAGCTCCCTTATCATATCCTTATTGCCACGAATCATGCATGTTGAACCTCTATACGAAAAACGTATTCCCTGTTTCTGTGCATTAACCTGCAGAGACTCTGCACAATCCTTAACAAACTCATACAAATCAAAATTCTCATACTGCCTTGGCATTTCGCTGTGGTCTAATTCTGAAAGCCTTATAATATCATTAATCAATGATAATAATCTTTCTGAATTACGCTTAATCTCATGTGCAAAATGTATTCCCTGTTCATGGTTTACCATCTCATTCTCAATAAGCTCGGCATAGCCTGATATTGCGGTAAGAGGAGTCTTTAGTTCATGTGATACATTTGCAGTAAAATCCTGTCTGCTTCTTGCAGCAGCAAGAATATTCTCATGCTGTGTCCTGATTTTCTCTGCAAAAGGGGCTATTTCTTTATATACAGGCTTCTCCTGTACGGAATCCATATTCTTAGCCATTCTTTCAATAGGCTCAATAAGTGTCCTTGTAAGTAATTGTGAAAGAACGATACACACTACTATAATTACTGCAAGTATTCCTGTTACAGCCGGAAATACATTGCCAAAAACACTTAATAAACTGCTTGCATCACAGGATACTCTTATAACAGTCCCATCCTTCTGTTTTAGAGCATAATAAAAGGTATTCATATCCATTGTGTCAGAATTTCTTACACACTGACCATGTCCGGTATGAAATGCATCCTGTATCTCAGGTCTGTTTTTATGATTAGGCATTACATTAATATCATTATCATTATCAAAAAGCACCACCCCATCTGAATCTATCCATGTAACCCTGAGATTATTAATTGGAAGCTTTACATCAGCATATTGCGACGACTTTTCAAAAACTCCGGTTTCCATGAGTACTTCAGCATTAGTTCTCAGTCCGGCCTGGACCTGTTTCTTAAACAGTCCATAATATATAAAAGTTATTCCGATAGCTGTAGCAAGAACCGCTATAACTGCTATTCCAATAAGCCTTAAATTAATCTTCTGCTTCATATATCCACCCTGTTCTGTCTGTCAATTATATCAGGCTACTCAATAACATATCCTACATTACGCACGGTTCTTATACGCGAGCCTGCATCACCTAACTTCTGTCTTAAAGTCTTAATATGCATATCCACAGTTCTTGACTCACCTTCAAACTCTGTTCCCCATACCTTAAGTACAATAGAATCTCTTGAAAGCACTATATTCTTGTTAGCCATAAGATATCTTAACAATTCATATTCTTTAAATGTAAGTTCAACCTGCTTTCCTGAGACCGTAACTGCATGCCTTTCATGATTAAGTTCAATCTCTCCTACATCAAGCACGCCTGCCTCGTCTGTTTCTGTTCTTCTAAGAAGTGCTTTAACTCTTGTAATAAGCTCCATTACAGAAAACGGCTTCTTAATATAATCGTCAGCACCATCCTCAAGTCCCTTTATCATATCAAGCTCTGTAGACTTTGCCGTCACCATAATAACCGGCAGTCTCTTAGTTGCAGAATTCAGTCTTAACTTCTTAATGATGTCATAACCACTTTCATCAGGAAGCATAACATCAAGCAACACAAGGTCCGGAAGAATCTCATCAAGCTTCTTAAAAAACTCTTTGGAACTTCCAAATGCACCTACCATATGTCCACTGTTCTTAAGTGCAATTGTCTCTATTTCCCTTATGCTTTCATCATCCTCAACTATGTATATAAGAGCCATATTCTCATCTCCTGTTCTAGTCAGCTTTCTTTAATTCCGGAAGCTGATACTGTTTATAATACTGTCTGCATTCTTTTGCAAACTGAGGATTATCCTCATTAGTAAGATGCTCCAGATATCCATGTGTTTCAAAACCATTATCTCTTACTTCAATCATACATACAGCAATATTAGAGCAATGGTCTGATACTCTCTCAAAATTTGTCATAATATCTTCGAGTATAAGTCCTGTCTCAATTGTACATCTGCCTTTTCTTAATCTGTTGATATGACGCTGCTTAATCTCTAAGTTCAGTCCATCAATAACCTGTTCTAACGGCTCAATATGCTTTGCTGCCTCAATATCCTGATTTTCAAAAACCTGTACTGTATTACTAACTATATCATGTACCGCTTTTGCAAATGTTTCAAGTTCTTTTCTTGCATTCTGTGAAAAAGATGACTCCTTGCTGTTCATCTCTTTTGCAGATTTTGCAATATTAATCGCATGGTCAGATATTCTTTCAAAATCACTCATGCAGTGAAGAAGTATTGAAAATGTATGATTATCATGTCTTGATAAATCGCAGTTACCAACCTTTACAAGATATGAACCCAGCTTATCCTCATACTTATCGACATCTTCTTCCATTGCCACAACCTCATCATATGCAGCATCTGAATAATTATTAATAATGTCAAGCGCTTTATCTAGCGCTTTCTGTGACAAATGTGCCATCTTCACAGCCGTATTCCTGCATAACTCCATCGCAACTGCCGGAGTCTCTAAGAATCTTTCATCCAGTGCTGCAAGATCTGCTGCCACACCTGTCTGAATAACTTCCTCATGTTTTCCATCCGGAATAGAAAGAGTTGCAAGCTTCACAAGCAGATTAGAAAATGGGAAAAGTATAATTACACATCCAATATTAAAGAGACTGTGAATCACTGCTATTCCTGCTGCATTTGCCGGTGTTGATAAAAATTCAAAATGAACAAACATATTCAGGCTGTAAAATATAACCATAAATATAACAGTACCTATCATGTTAAAATAAAGGTGTATCATTGATGCTCTCTTGGCATTCTTCTTTGCACCTACAGAAGATATAAGTGCTGTTACACATGTACCTATATTCTGTCCCATAATAATAGGAATTGCTGTCGCATAGTTAACCGCACCTGTTACACATAATGCCTGCAGTATACCAACCGATGCAGATGATGACTGTATAACTGCTGTAAGCACTGTACCTGCAAGAAGTCCGAATAACGGATTAGAAAACAGTGTAAGCATACCCGTAAACTTCTCATTGTCAGCCAGCGGTGCAACTGCGCCACTCATAGTTTCCATACCGAACATAAGAATTGCAAATCCAAGAAGAATATTACCTATATCCTTTTTCTTAGAATTATCCTTGCAGGTCATAGTCATAATTATGCCAATAACAGCAAGCACAGGTGAGAATGATGATGGCTTTAAAAGATTAATCCATCCTGCTCCACTTATACCTGTAAGCGATAACATCCATGAAGTCACTGTCGTACCAATATTGGCACCCATAATAATACCTACAGCCTGTGAAAGCTGCATAATACCTGAATTAACAAAGCCTACAACCATTACCGTAGTTGCAGATGATGACTGTATAACTGCTGTCACAGCCATACCAAGCAATACTGCCATAATTCTTTTAGAAGTAAGTTTTTCAAGTATCTGTTCTAATTTACCTCCGGACAGCTTTGCTAAGGAATCTCCCATGACATTCATTCCATATAAGAACAAAGCCAGTCCGCCTGCCATCGTAAGTACACCAAAAATATTCATTTTACATAAGCTCCTTTTTGAACGACTTTTTCACACATCATGTGTATTCTAAATGAGCATTGTAAAATGTATTATGTAAGTTATGTAAAATTTATGTAAAATTTGCAACTATGTCTTTTATACGGTCTATATTAACAGGTTTTGCAAGATGAGCATTCATCCCACAATCAAATGCAGCTTTTACATCATTAGAAAATGCATTTGCTGTCATAGCTACTATTGGAATATCCTTTGCGTCAGGGTGCTTCATTTTTCTTATTGCTCTTGTAGCCTCATATCCATCCATGTCAGGCATCTGTACATCCATAAATATAAGATCATACTGCCCCTTCTTTGAATGTCTGAACAAATCAACAGCTGCCATTCCGTTTTTTGCACAATCACAGGCTGCCCCCTCTTCCTTTAGAAGTTCTTTAAGCATATCTGAGTTAATACCATTATCTTCTGCTATTAGAAAATTCTTACCCACAAGTACATGATCCGGTTCATTCTCATGCTTTGGTATGTTATATCTGTTCCAGAGGTCTTTATTCGTATTAATATCCGCAATTCTGAATTCCATAGTTACCTCGTAAGTTGTTCCCATTCCCTGTGTGCTTAGTACCTTTATAGTTCCACCCATGAGATCAATAAGATTCTTGGTTATTGCCATTCCAAGTCCTGTTCCCTGGACTGCATCTGTAAGGCTTGTCTCTTCTCTTGTAAACGGTTTAAATATGTCTTTTAAATATTCTTCACTCATTCCTATTCCATTATCAGATATGATGAATTTGTATTTTACAATCTGTGGATTGGTAACTTTTATTTCTTTTATTTCAAATGTTATGTTACCGCCTTCTTCTGTATATTTAACAGCATTAGACAATATATTAATAAGTATCTGGCTGAGTCTTAATTTATCTGCGGTAATGCAGCAATATTCAACACCATCTGATTTCACAACAAATGTCTGGTTCTTCTTCTTTGCCTGCGGTCTGATTATATTGTCTGTCTCATTTATGATGTCAGCAAGATTCACATCACAAAGATTAAGAGTAGTTTTCCCTGACTCAATTTTACTCATATCAAGGACATCATTAATAAGACTCAGCAGATGCTGGCTTGAAACAACTATCTTTTCTGCATAGTTTCTGACTTTATCCGGATTCTTATAATGTCTTAACATAAGCTGTGAAAATCCTACAATTGCATTCATAGGAGTTCTTATATCATGACTCATATTAGACAGGAACTGACTTTTTGCACGATTTGCTGCCTCTGCTGTATGAAGCGCATCTTCCATATGATTTCTTATCTGCTGCTCGTAAGTTCTGTCTGACAGAATTATTACAAGGACATCATCTCCGTCTTTATCCATATGATAACATCCCTGGTTAAAAAGTCTGTATTCACTTGAATCTGCCGGCTTTATCCAGTATTCATTAACAGCAGATTCTCCTTTTCCCAGCTTCACAATATCATTCCATTCAGGAACTTCTCCCCTCTTTTCCAATTCTCCAAAATCTTTAAGGATACCATCATATTCACTGCTCCTTATTCCCAGAACTCTCTCGATATTTCTGCTTACATACAATTTTCTCCAGTCTCCCCACGAAAGCATAATATACACATCATCCAGATTCTTAGCCATAATCGAAAATAATATATCCCGTCTTGCAATTTCATGATTCTTCTCACTCACATATCTTTTGTAATATGTATATAGTACTACACATGCAACCATAAGAAGCAATATACCTATCTGTACTGCCATTAAAACCGTTCTATGCTGAACCGCCAGAGAGCTTGAATTGGCGACACTTATAGGAACCATTGATATAAGCCCCCAGTTATCAAATCCAATAGGAACATAAACAAGACAATACTGGTTTTCATCAAGCTGGAACACCATCTCTTCTGCAGTTGAATTTTTCACACTTTTCATAAGGCTATCCAGTGACTTACCGGATATATCCGCATTTTTCAAATGATAAAATATATTACCACCTATATCCATGCTGCCTTCAGACTTTAACACAATATCACCATTATCATATATTACATAACTGCTTGTGTCATTTGAAAATGCTTTGACACCCAGTTCTTTATTAATAGCTTCTGTATTGTATGAAACCGCTATGGAACTGTATTTAAAGCCACTAGCATCTGCCGGCTGAACAGGAATAGCAAAAAACATTACCTCATCACTTCCAGGAAGCGAACCGTCGACTACAACATTTTTCCTGTCTACCACAAGACTTTTCCATGTATTTCCGAGTTCAAGATACCCCTTTTTACCTGACGACGACAAGTAATTACAGGCATCGTCTATAAAATAAAATTCTGTGTAATGCCATTCATTCTTCCATTCAGCAAGAAACTTGCTGATACTGTCTATATTTTCACCAGCCTCATCTATATAATCACCTGTCATTCCAAGCAGGTTCCACTGCTGTCCGGTTATCTGCATGAATTTTTCACTGACCTGTGTATACACTTCATTAAGATTCTTCGAACTTGTCTCATACAGTTCTCTTCTGACTGTAATGGAATAATTAAGCATTATTGCGCCTACACACACAAATACAACTATTGCCACACCTACTGCTGCAAAGAAATATTTTCTATACTCATTCTTCTTCAATTGCCCCGTTTCCTTTCTCAAGATAATCAGCTCTTCTGTATATAAGCTTCTGGTGCAGCCAGTCTGCCTCCATCAGCAAAATACTGTATCCATTGTTGTGCTACATTTGTTGTATGAGCTATATATCCATCATATTTTTCGCCTTCCCTGATGTCTGCCTCAGTCTTATACATATGAACTCCGTCATGCTCTGACATATCATAATTATATGCACATTCCAACAAAGTATGACCAGAAACGTCAACATAACAGAAAGAATATATTTTTTCGTCTTCTACTGCCTTTCCATCTTTCAGAATATCCTCAAGATGCATATTGCCCTTATCATCTCTTGATATCTTCATTGTAAATCCGCTTGATGCCGGCAGCGTATCCCATGATATCGGGTCGTCATCCCGCCCACAGCCTTCCACAAGGCACCGCACAACATCTTTAATCTCAGCACCTGTTGCATCCTTCGTATAAAACTTCACTCCTCCACCCATTAGAAGTGCCTGTAATTGTGCTGCTGTATAACTTCCCTCATAGATGTCTCCGGCATTCATGGCAGCAGGTGCAATCAGCATATCCACATTACATATTTCCCGAAGCGTATTAACTCTCACTGAAAATGCCTCACTTCCTGTATCTGATATTCTCCACTGATATTCCCTGTCAAATGTGGTAATAACAGGGGATTTTTCTTTTACCGCATTGTAATTATTGTTAAACACTTTCACTGCCTGCTTTGCATCCACATCTCCTGCCAGCATTTTCTGTACTGCTGCGCAGCTTGCCCGGCACACACTGTCATTCCTTATATATGTATACATATGATTACTTTCAATATAAGGAATCAGGTTAGAAAATATGTCCTGCACATCTACATTTACATCTTTATTATACACAACAACAGACTGTATTCTGTCTGCCATTGCATTCATTACATCACTGCCAAACATATATCTTACTATATCCAGTGCCAGCTCTTCTTTTTTCCCTGCTCCTTTAAGTTTTCCATTCATAGCTATTGAATATCCGGGTGTACTGAAATACCAGTTATCGTTATCTGTCTCCCCAAAATATGGCAAAAGAACGAGATTATTCATTCCCTCATCCTGATACTCTGCAATATTAGTGCTCTGGCGTATCATTGCAATCTTCCCGAACACAAAATCCTGGAATATACTTGAATATCCTCTTTTTGTGTCATCTGCCTGTGCATCAGTATTTTTCAAAACCTGTCCAAGTCTCGAGAACAACTTCACACCCAGTTCATCCGGTATGTAATCTATTTTTCCATCCATTGCTTCATAACGCCAGATGCGCCCTTCTGTACTTTGTAACAATGGAATAGACCACGCCTGTAACATATATGAATCTGTATAATCATATTTATAATCTGTTGCAAACCCTCTTATCCCATATTCACTGAACTTATTACATGCTTCAACAAATGTTACATAATCATGAGGCAGCTCTATTCCATATTTCTCAAAAACTGCTGTATTGGCAAGTATCCCCTCCACGCTCGCAGCACCAGGAAGCCAGTTCACAGAACCATCTTCATTGGTAAATCCATCAAGATATACCTTATAAAACATGTTTGTAATATCTGTACATGAAAAATCATATAGATAATCCCTGGGATTAATATCATAATCATCATCAGACGAAGATGTCTGTGTCCATGATGATGCATCTATTATTATATCCGCAAGATCATCATTAAGCGCTGCATCATTAAGATACTGTGCTCCTCCCCTGCTTATGACAAAATCAAATTCAACATCCGGAAAATGTTCTTTCAACATTTTTCCTACACTTGCAAGCCAGTAATCCTGGTCAAGCTGTACAACTATTCTCTGTTTTTCTTCTCCACTGTTTCTTAATGGTATACTACATGACAACAGCATACTTACAATCAATACTGTTACTAGTAAAACACATATTATCCGTTTCATTCTATCCTCCAAAAAGACTTTACCCTTATGTTTTATATAGATAATACAACGTATGCATGTCGAATTATGTCGAATAGGAGGAGAAATCAATAAAAAACCTGCATGGAATGCGCTATTTGCAGCCATACAGGTCTTTTTATATTTACAGTATATACATGTATTTCATATTCTTTTAACACATATCAGGCTTGTTCCATAGGTTAAGCTTCGTTCCGAGTCCCATTTTCACAGCATTTTCATAACACACCTTACCCCAGGCAACATCTTCTACAGGCATTCCTCCAACAGAATATACAATTATCTGATCATCACTGTCTCTTCCTGATGCATTGCCAAGCAATATATCTCCCATATCAGTAATATCACTTTTACTTATAATTCCATCATGGCACATATCTGTAAACTTTGCACCTATTATGTTAATTGAACCAAATGTCGGATATGGATATTCCTCTGCCCATGCCTCGTAAAGCTTTATATTATCAACTACCATCTTACATTTTTCTTTGAGAAAATCTGTCTCCATATCAAATGCACTTGGAGCAACAATAAGCGCTCCCGGCTTTATCCATTCACCTTTGACATATGCATATTTTGACGGATCTGTTCCTGCTGTGGCTGCAAATGATATAACATCACTGTCTCTTACCAGAGTTTCTATATCATCTACCACTGTTACAGTTGTAAGCTGTGGATATGTAGCTTTGACATATTCAAGGAAACTGTCTAATGATTTCTTTCCTCTACCTTTTACCTTAAGTGTATCAAGCTCTGGGCATGTTGCCATAAATGCATCAAGGCTTGTTTTTCCCATTACACCAGGACCATATATTGCTCCCGTCTTAGCACCCTTTGGTGCAAGATGTCTTAACCCTACACCAGGAATTGCACCAGTCCTGTAAGCGCTCAGAAGATTACCGCTCATCAGACACACCGGTGCACCGGTTGTCTTGTCATTAAGCATAACCATAAGTATTGACCTTGGCAGACCTATTTCCTTATTAGCTGTATTAGAACCATACCATTTCATACCAGCCATATCAAATGGTCCTCCTATATATGCCGGCATTGCCATAAATCTTCTATCTTCTCCTACATTCTTTGGCATATTCGGAAAAGGAGATTCATTCGGGAATGTTACCATACAGCCATGAGAATTATGGTTTTCACCTCCCATTACGAAATCACCCTTTGTAAGACATTTAAGAACGTCTTCCATTGTGTCTATGCATTTAGGCATATTCTTTACGCCAGCCTTTATCATTTCCTGTTCATTAAGATATAAAAAATCAACTTCTGGATACATAATTATTCCTCCTCTATAATCCACAGCCTATAACTGCTTCCATCATTATCTCCACGAACTGTGTCGGTCTGTTAAGTGCAGGTGTTCCAACCACTGTACATAATGGCCTGATATCATGAAATATCTCTGAATATGCCCTTGATATATCTGCACACATTTTCATATCTACAGCAAACACATCTACTTTAATAACATCTCCAACAGCTGCACCAGCCTGTCCAATAAGCTTTACCTGCTTCTCAAGTACATATCTGGTCTGCTCATAGGCATTTTCCCCATACACTGTACCATCCGGCTGTACCGACGTTGTTCCACCAACATATATATGGTCACCAACCTTTACCATTCTGCTGTATCCTACTTTTTCTTCTAATGGAGCTCCTGATGAATAATTTACTCTCTTCTCTGCCATTTAGTTTACCTCTCCTTCTGCACCTGCAAGTGCCTTTTCTTCATTTTCCTTCTTTACAAGTTCATTGAACTTGACAGAAGCATCATTTATCACTTCAACCGGTACCGGCTGGAATGGGCTTGCTTTCATAACTCCACATACCCAGATTATTGAATAAACTACAAGTCCAGTAAATAAAACTCCACACAACTCAAATATCTTAATTCTGGTTTCTCCTGTTGATATATTCCATATCATGTATACATTTCCAAGAATACCTATTATCTGAGGTATTCCGCCTAATGTAAGCCACTTCTTTCTTGGATATTCAGGATTTCTCTTTCTGAGTATAAGCACTGTTACATGTACAAGGCAGTATGTTAATAACCAGAAGCATGAACCTGACAATAACAGAAAACTTACACCCTCTGTTGCTCCAAGTCCTGAAGCAATTATTCCTGCAACGAATACAAATAACACTACAAGTCCGACCCATGCTGCGCCTCTCTTGTTTGTCTTAGCAAATACTGATGGCATCATGCCTTCCTCGCCCATACCCTGTACAATTCTTGAAACAGAGGCATATACTGTATTAATTGTCGAAGCTGCTGCAAGTATGGTTATAATTCCCATCCATATACGTCCTGCATTGTCTAAAAGATTAGTAGCGTATGTCATATGAGGAGTACCTGCTGGGTCATTGGCAAGAATATCAAGACTTACATAGTTAGTCATTCCTATACCAAGAATGCTCTGTACAAAAAATAATAAAACCAGACCTATTGTCATAGAAAGAATTACATCTCTTCTTGGATTCTTCAGATCCTTTGCTACTGGAATAATAAACTCAACACCTATAAACAGCCAGAATGCAAGTGCGGCATATGAGCAAAGGCCCTTAAATCCGCCTATCTGTTCAAATGTTGGTGCATTTGCTGCATAATCAACAACATTTGAGCTTATTCCTAATTTACATACACCTATTAATCCGATAAGAACCATTGAACCAATAAGCAGGAATACTACTATGTTCTGTACCTTTGAAAATATATCTACTCCAAAAAGATTAACCACGAGAAATAATGCCATTATTACAATTGATATTATCCTGTTATCAACATGTGGCAGAAACAGGCCTTTTAAAACAAGTCCGCAAAGTGTAATCTCTGCTGTCATACTTAATATTTCTGTAATTACATATGCTGACAGATTTCCAATTAATGATGGAAGCGGTCCTATACCAGCCAGAAGATACTGTCCTGTACCTCCCTGAACTCTTGGCATAAGTCCATTCAGTTCTGCAAATGATATGCCAATAAACCAGTTCAGCACCATTACTGCAAATAGCGGAATGATAAACCATCGGCCTATCGAACCCATTCCTGTTCCTAAAGAAACAAGACAGCTTGTGGCAACAATAAGTCCTACGCATATTGCCACGCCACTTCCTAATCCTAACTTTTTCTTCATAAAACCAGCTCCCTTCCTTTTTTGCATGATTAATTATTAACAAAATAAACAATAAAGGCGCCGCACACTAGATGTACGACGCCTTTGTCTTTGATTTATTAAGTTTATGATATGGATACTACAGTGTTTTCATGAAATTGTATTGTAAAAAAAAGAACTGTAATGTATTATTTCTTAATAAATAACCAGAATATTACTATAATCCAAGACATACAGGAGGGCTTATGTGTACAGCAGCTACTTATAAAACTAAAGATTTCTATATGGGAAGAACACTAGATTATGAATTCTCTTATGGTGATGAGGTAACTGTCACACCTAGAAATTATCCTATTAATTTCAGATTTATGGGCGTCAGGAATAACCACTATGCGATGATTGGAATGGCTCATGTGGCTGACGATTATCCTTTATATTATGAAGCATTTAACGAAAAAGGACTTGGCATGGCCGGTCTTAACTTCGTTGGCAATGCGGCTTACAACGAACCGGACCTAAGAGACTTTAACGGAGAGAGTAATATTGAAAATGTTGCCGTTTTCGAATTCATTCCGTGGATATTATCGCAGTGTGCGACAGTTGATGAAGCTAAAGAAAGACTTAAATTTATTAATCTTACCAACACTCAGTTTAATGAAATGTTTCCATGTGCTAATCTTCACTGGATTATTGCTGACAAGGAAAGCTGCATAACTGTTGAATCCATGTCAGACGGACTTCATATATATGATAACCCTGTTGGCGTGCTTACTAATAATCCGCCATTTAACATACAGATGTTTAATCTTAACAATTATATGGGTCTGTCTGCAAGACAGCCTGAAAGCAATTTCTCGGACAAGCTTGAATTCAACAAATACAGCCGTGGTATGGGTGCTATCGGACTTCCTGGGGATCTGTCATCACAGTCAAGATTTGTAAAGGTGGCTTTTACTAAGATGAATTCTGTTTCAGGTGACGATGAGAAATCAAGTGTAAGCCAGTTCTTTCATATATTGGGCAGCGTAGACCAGCAGCGTGGCTGCTGCCAGCTAGACGATGACAAATACGAGATAACAATATATACCTGCTGCTGCAATACAACTAAAGGCATATATTATTACACATCATATGACAACCATCAGATATGTGCTGTTGATATGCATAAGGAGAACCTTGACGGTGATAAGCTGGTTCGATATCCACTTATTACTGATGGCGGGATAAGGGCTGTTAATTAATATATACCTGCCAAAACGAGCTGGACGTTTAATTACCATCCAGCTCGTTTTTAACACATTTTTCTATGTCGTACGCAATCTCAGTGCATATATCTTTTCCTATTCCTGCTGCTGTTCCAACAGCAGCCAGCTCCTTAATTCCTGGATTTCTTCCATTGCCGTCTACTGTAGTAGTATGTTCCCCATAATATGTCGTACTATAAGTCAGGTCATATGCCGGGCTTAGTCTCCAGCCATCATTATTTTCATCATATATAAATGTAAAATTCTTTGAATGATCATCTCTGTTATGTGCAAACACATTAAAACACATTCGTCGGTACATATTCTCTATATCATGCTTATTGTCCCTTGTTAATATTTTTGTTAATTTCATAAGTTGGTGATAATCCATATTGGGCTGCCTGAAATCCAGTTCAAGAAGCGCTGCTGCTGTAAGCATATGGATTCTGTGTTCTCCAAACGAATCATTCTTACGATCAAATCTTTTAGTTCCAAAATATCCATCACATATATCAGATGGAAAAAGTCTGGTCTCTTCCATATCAATTCCACACTGCTTTGCACACTGTGAATATCGGTATTCCATCAGCCCCGCATTCTTTCCATCTACATGAGCAGGAAACTTGATAATCCAATCCTCGTCATCTATCTTAGTCATAATTTTAGGTCTTGCTCCACCGCTTGTTCCACCAAGCCTGTATAATTCATCAAGCTTGTCCGAATATTCAGTATTAAGAATTTTCTGACATTGCTCAGATAATTCATCAAGACTGCTGAGTTTTTCCTGCTTTGGCATATCCCATTCCGGTCTGTATGTTAATGCTCCCATTCCTGATTCTCCAACAATTGCAAGCCTGTCAAGCATACTCACATTGTCTATATTATATCCCTTTTCTTTTAACATCCTGTCAAGCAGCAGCTGTCCCCATGCATCAGGCAGACTGTCTGCAAATACTCCCCATAAGCCATTAAAATATTCTTTAACAGGGACACATACTTTCTTTTCAAGGGGCAATGAAAACGGACTTATTGAAAATCCGTTCTCCAGCCATTCATCTGCATATTCAAATGCAGCCTTTCTTTCGTTCGTCATAGCAAGAGTTCCAACAAGCCTGTCATGATAAAAAACATTTATAACTCTATCTTCTCTCATTAATTACCTCCTCAATACTGTTATAAGGAATCTCCGTAAAAATGTTTCTTAAATCATCAGCGATATTAAGTGCTACAGCTATCTTAGTCAGCGATAACAGTGAAATCTGTCCTGTTGTTTCAAATCTTTTTATCGAGCCAAGACTGACATTGCTAATCTTAGAAAGCTTCTCTTGTGAAATGGCGCGTCTTTTTCTTATTAGTCTTACCCTGTCAGCTATTTTTTTATCCAGTTCTTCACATGTCTCCCAGACATATTCATTCATATATTGATTTCTCCTTATGTGCAAACATATATATAATATATTAGCTAATTTTCTGATAAGTATGCATTTATAGCTAATATTTTATCTATAATTATTATAGCACATAACTTAATATATTCAATCCTCTCCTTGCCAACTTCCCAGAATATGTTATTATATGATAGATTATTATAAGTGTTTAAAGCACAGAAAGAGGAATTTATGTTAGTTTATGACGCTAATGCCAATTCTGGCAGCAATGCCGGTTTTGAGTGTACCTATACAACTTTTAAATCTGACAATTCTACAGCTTCACCAGAGAACCCAATCCTTGTTCTGGATAATTCTGAGAAAAAGTGGGATGAGACATCTTATGGTTTATTCACTAACCCTTATAAGAAAACGGCATTTGATTTTCAGATTGATGGTGAGTCTTTTACAAGCAATATCTTAAAGATTGATTCAAGATTTACAAGCCTTATCAAATGGCTTGGCGAAAACAGAGTTAAAGTAAAGCTTACAGGTGCTAACACATCTGAAGGATACAATGTATACAAGATTCAGGAGGTTGCATTTGGCAATGGTAACAAGTTATCTGCCGAAGACGGTTTTCTTCAGTTTATGATTGAAAGATTATTAGAAAGCAGTGCCATTGCAGAGGAAAATAATGAAGAACCTGATGAATCTGCTGATGATATGAAACTTACAAGCCTTACAAGCATATCAGATTTTCTTAACTGTGCAGGAAGTACACTTCCTGAGAATATCCGTTTATGGGCAAGACGCAATCTTGTTGTTGCCCGTTCAAGTGAGGTAACTCCTGAAGAGAAAAGACATGCACAGAGAGCACTTTCTATCATGCTTAATATTAAGTGGAAGAGCAATTACTTCGAATCAATTGACCCTGTGGAAGCAAGAAGAATTCTTGACGAAGAGCTTTTCGGTATGGAGAGTGTTAAGCAGAGAATCATTGAAACTGTTATTCAGATTAACAGAACACACACTCTTCCTGCATACGGTATCCTTCTTGTAGGTCCTGCCGGAACAGGTAAATCACAGATTGCCTACCTTGTTGCCAAGATTCTTAAAATGCCTTGGACAACACTTGATATGAGTTCTATTAATGACGCAGAACAGCTTACAGGAAGTTCAAGAATATACTCCAATGCAAAGCCTGGTATTATCATGGAAGCATTCAACATGGCTGGTGAATCTAACCTTGTATTCATTATCAACGAGCTTGATAAAGCTACTTCAAGCAATGGTAATGCCAACCCTGCGGATGTACTCCTTACACTCCTTGATAATCTTGGATTCACTGATAATTACATGGAGTGTCTTATCCCAACCTCTGGCGTATATCCTATCGCCACAGCTAATGATAAGGATAAGATAAGTGCACCACTTCTTTCAAGATTTGCAGTAATTGATATTCCTGATTACACAAGAGAAGAGAAAAAGATAATTTTCCTTAAATATTCACTCCCAAAGGTTCTTAAAAGAATCGGACTTCACGAGGATGAGTGCCTGGTGTTTGATGACGGACTTGACGCTGTTCTTGATTACTGCAAGGATACTACAGGTATCAGAGACCTTGAACAGGCAGCAGAACATTTAGCAGCACATGCGCTTTATATGATTGAGGTTGAGCATGCCACAAGCGTTTCATACACAGCAGACATGGTAAACGAACTCTTTTAATTAAATTATCCAAGTCTGATAACAAATACAGTATATAATAAGGAGCTGATATCACTACGATAACAGCTCCTTAAATAATCTTTATATATTTAATTATCAGTCATTTCTTAACTTAAACTGTGCAACCATTTCACTAAGAGTTGTAGCCTGTGCTGTAAGCTCTTCACTTGTAGCCGATGTCTCCTGTGATGTTGCTGAATTAGCCTGTACAACTTCTGCAATTCTTGCAATTGCAACATCCGCCTGCTCCATACCTGCAGCCTGACTTGTAGATACATCTCTCATCTTCTTGGCACTCTCTGCGATAGACTGAACGCCATCAACAACTTCCTTAAGTGAATCAGATGCCTTAGTAGCAATCTTATTTCCTTCACCAACCTCGTAGATAGAAGCTTCTATAAGATTTCTTGAATCTACCGCTGACTTAGCACTCTGCTCTGCAAGTGTACGAATCTGGTCAGCAACTACTGCAAATCCTCTGCCTGCATCACCTGCTCTTGCAGCCTCAATGGAAGCATTAAGTGAAAGAAGGTTAGTCTGGCTTGCAATACTTTCAATCTCTGAAATGATATTGCCAATCTTCTCAGAAGCCTCACTGATACGAGCCATTGCCCCCATAAGAGCTTCCATGCTTTCTCTGCTGTTTTCTGCTGTATCAGCATATCTCTCTGCTTCTTTATATGAATTTTCCAGCTGTTCTGCTGTCTTCTGTATACCTTCATTAAGATCATTAATGGTTGCCTGCATCTCTTCGACTGTTGCAGCCTGATCTGTTGCACCTTCTGCAAGCGACTGTGCAGCATCTGAAAGATTAGCAGAACCTTCTGCCACCTGTTTAGAAGCATCTTCAACACCCTTTAATGTTGAATTCATCTGACGGTTCATGTTACGAATTCCAAGTAACAATGCATTGAATGCACCTGTATACTGATCTTCATGTTCGGTTGCGATAGCGAAATTACCATCTGCCATCTCTCCCATAAGTTTTCCGGCATCACTGATAATATTATGTAATCTTTCTGCCATAGCATGTGCACTATCTATGAGATCGGATATCTCATCTTTAGTCTCAACTTCAGGGAATGGTGAATCCAGATCTCCCTGTGCAAATGTCTCGAATCTGGCCATCATTCCATCTAACGGCTCTTCTATACTCTTTGCAATCGCATGTGCTGCTTTAGAAGCAACAACAACTACCGCAGCTATAATTCCAATTGCAGCAACAATCGCTATTATAAGAAATATTTCAAGCTTTAATTTTTCTGCATCACCTTTAGCAACATTAGTGTCCATAAGTTCATTAAGTGCATTATCAAGTGCCTCATACTTAGGTGCCGTCTCATTCAGCATCATCGACTGAGCCTTCAGTGACTGATTAGAATCTGTCGTAGCTCCCAGCTTTATAACTTTCTCATCAATTTCCTTATATTCAGCCCACGCCTTATCAATCTTATCCATACATTCCTTGCCAGCCTTACTAGACATTATAGGTCTTATCTGTTCAAGCTTGGCTTCAAATGCTTCGACATGCTCATCATGCTGCTTTTTCATTGAGCTGATAAGGCTTACTGAATCATATCCTACAACTCCCCTTGAAGCTCCTCTTATCTCTGCTGCCTCAGACATAGCTGTAGCAATATCTCCCTGAGGGAATGCGTAACGCTTCAGCACCCTGCGGTAATCCATAGACATATAAATCATCATTGCACTTATAACAACTGCAACTACGGAGAACGCTATGATTATCAGTCTAAATACATAATTCAAACGCCCCTTTATATTCATATTATTCATTTTCTTTAACATCTTATAACTACCTGCCTTTCCATATGCATCATTTGTACAATGTATTTAATTGTTCCCTATTTCATTCAATTAACATATTATTCCTAATTTTAATTTTTTTCAAGGTATTTTCACAAAATACTCATATGTAATTGTCTGAGTCCGTCTATTTCATCACACAATTCCCTGCTTGAGCAAGTTGAACAATCCATTGTAAGACCGTTAAATATGTTGTTTAAGGAGTCAGTTATCTGTTCACATCTGTGTGCTTCACTTTTTAAAAATATGTAATCAATATCCTGCTCCGTGACAAAATATATGCTTACAGCCTCAACCTCTGGGCGCTTCCTGTAGGCATTGATAAGTCCATGTCCTACCGCTGCAAAGTTAATCCCATGTGAAACCGCTTCTTTACTCACTCTCACTGGTTCTCTTTCCCTGACAGCTGATATTCTCATCATATATCCTTTAAGAAATGCATGGTATCTTACATAATCAGTCGCCCTCATTGAAGCATACAGTGCATTATCATCATGATTTTTAATATATTCACTGTTCAGCCTGATTACAGTAATTCTTGCATATGAAATATCATTCTTGATATCACACAGGTCATCCCCCACCAGATACACTGCATCCTCCGACACAAGCCCCTTATCCTGTGTAAATGCAATAGCACTCACTGCCTGACTGCTTCCACCGCCAAGTTCATAAGCCGTCTCGCTTTTAAGAATAAGATTCTCCTTCTCAGTCATCTCCCATTCTTTCTGTAATGGAAGTCTCTTTGCTCCATGATTTTCAAGCATTGATGTCAGCTTCTTTATCTCACCATCATATAAATCCATCGGCTGTTTCTGCCCTTCCTGTCATTCTTTCTGATACTGCCTCTGTTGTCACTCTTTCTGCTCTTCCTGCTTATGCTTCTTCGCCTCGCGCCTGTTCTTTGACCAGTTATAATATGCTGTAAGCGGCTTGATTAAAGATGCCGCAAACTTCATATCAAGATTAAAGAAATATATAACAAGAGTGAGAAAAAAAAGCACAACAAGCACGATTGCTATAATTGCCAGCACTTTTAATACTATCATACATTACTTCCCTTCTGTCTTGCATATTCTGCAGCACCTAATGCTCCCATAAGCTGTGGGTCTGTCGGCAGATCCACTACATTTATCTTAAGAACCTTCTCTATTGCTTTCTTCAAGCCTTCATTCTTGGCACATCCACCTGTAAGTGTAACGCTGTCAGCCGCACCTGCTTTCTTAGCCATGACAAAGCATCTCTTAGCAACCGATAACTGTATTCCTGCCGCTATCTCCTCCATAGGCTTACCCTCACCTACTAACGAGATAACCTCACTCTCTGCAAATACCGCGCACTGTGCTGTTATTGGAATCACGTTCTTCGCCGTAAGTGACAGATTAGAAAATTCATCTAAAGACATCTCAAATGCTCTTGCCATAGATTCAAAAAATCTTCCCGTTCCTGCTGCACATTTGTCATTCATCGCAAAATTAAGCACAGTTCCATCAGTGTCAATCGCAATTCCCTTAACATCCTGACCGCCGATATCAATAATCGCCTTAACCGATGGGGCAGTCACATGAACTCCCATAGCATGACAGCTTATCTCTGATATATTCTCATCTGCAAACGGTACTTTGTTTCTTCCGTAACCCGTACCAATCAGATATGTAAGCTCCTCTGCGCTGTTTAAACCGTCAACCTGGCTTACAGCCTCGTCAAGTGCATCCTTCGCACTAAGCACAGGATTAATCCTGCTTCTCTTAGTAACCGCAGCTGCGATTTTTCCATTCTCATCTATAATTACGCATTTGGTATATGTACTTCCTGCGTCACAACCACCGAAATATTTCATTCTGCTATCCTTTCCTGCCACGTATGCAGCATCCACACTTCTTACCAGCTCTTAGAATCGTCAAAATCCTCAAGTGACGGGTCAAGCGGCTCTTCCCTGAAAACAGTTCTCATATATCTGTTAATCTCCGTTCTCATGTCTCTTCTTGTTCCATCCTCAGGACACATAAGATTGTGCGTTACCCATATTAAATGTATTCCATGTTTTCTCGCTTCTTCCTCAAATAGACCATGATATCCTGACATTGATTTGCAACCCATATGAACATACATGATTACTATATCAATATTAAACATTTCGCAGAAGCGCCAGAGTGCCTCTACGCCTGTCTCATAACCGCCGTTAGAACGGTTTCGCATAATCATATTCTCATACAGATATGCAAGGTCTAACATTGCCTGATGCTTATCCTCTGTATTGACCATCTCTGTAGACACCATACTTAACATATCCGCAATAGTCACAACGCCCCAGCAGTTAAGAAGCCAGATTGGAAGTGCTGTGTAATACGCAGCCTGAACACCCCATGTCATTGCTCTGTGGCGGTACTCCTTCGCCGCCATTTCTTTATTCTTATATGCGTCAAGCGCCATCTTCGTAAGCTTTTTATCCATATCAAGAAATGCCTGATTTCTTCCACCGGCAGCCTGATACACACCATATCTGTAAAGTGCGAGCGTTACGCCCATAACCTGCGGATAATCTGTCTTGGAAATCTCCATCCACTCTAAGAATTCCTCTGTCTCTGCATTAAACCGCTTCATACTCTTAAAGAACGCATTCCAGTCGAACTTCTCGCCTGTCTGTTCCTCTATGAAATGGATTGCATTGACAACCTCTTCTGCCGCATACTCCTGTACACTTTCCTGCCTGTGTCTTATAGGCACAGCAAGCTGAAATGTAGGAATCTTAAATGACCTTGCTTCAATCCCGTTACCCATAAGGCTTCCGTCACATGTCGTATTACACTGCACGGCACAGCAGCCTATAAGTGGGAAATCATCAGCCAGTGCAACACCAAGCTCCGCCGCCGGCATAGGACAGACATCTGACGGAACACCATACTGGTGTGTAACATCAACATAATAGCTTACTCCGTCCTGTGACATCATCGAGCTTGTATACACTGCAGGAACTTCCACTGACAACCATGTAAGGTTAGGAAAACCTCCCATCAGGGTACTCATCATATTTTCATCAAAAAGGACAATCTTGCTGTTTAGCTTCTTATCATTGCCGATAGCCGGGTCTGCCTTAAATATCTGTCCAAGCATCCCACATATATCAGTAACGATAAGTCCCAGTGCCTGATGCGCCATTCTAAGCTGAGTTCCTCTCATGCCCTCGGTATGCCTGTCCATGAAATCAGGCAATGCAAGATAATTAATCATCCAGCGGTATCTGAAGAAGCCCTTCATATTATTAGGTTTTATTATAAATGTAATTAAAGTCTTCCAGTATCCAAGCCACCTTACATAGTCGTACCATGTATCCTTCAATCCTCGCCATTCTCTTCTTCTCTTCGGCTTTTTGCCTGTATAGAATCTGCCGAGCGGCTCGCTTCCTATATTCTTAGACATATTTATAATTTCCTTCCTGCATTGATACGCTTAATCTCAAGGCTCTCAACAAATGCCTGTATTCTTGTTCTTAACTGTCCCGAAGTTCCGACAGCATAAGGTCTGTCAATTGAAAGAACCGGATAGCCGTATTTTTCTTTCATGACATGGAATGCCGAAGCCCTCTCATAGCCCCAGTAATCACAGAATTTAATCTGCTGATATATAAGGCCATCCGCCTTATACTCCTTAGCTATTGCGTCAACATACTCCTGTCTCTCGATAATCTTTTCTGTATTCATGAATCTTGGACACTGTCCCCACTTCATATACTGTCTGCATATCTGTGTAAGAACATCCTCTGTATCGTTAAGAATAATCTCATCTCTTCCCGGAAGTGAACCAAAACAGAATCTGTCAGCCACAACCAGTGCGCCTGCTTCCTCCGCAAGCTTTATAAGCTCAGGGTTATCAATCTCTGAACCAACCATTACTACCCTTGCCCTGTAATTACATTTTTTATCAGGTTCACGCGTCTTAAGCTCCTCAAGTGTTTCTTCGAGCTTTTCTATAAGTGCCTCTTTCGGGCAGCAGTAGGTTGCAAGACACAGAACCGCGAATTCATACCCAGTAATTCTTGGATTATCTTCTTTTCTGTAATCACCGATGCTTCTTATAAGCCGGCTTATCTTATTCTGCAATTCTACTGACTTTCTAAGTGCATCATCTGATATGTCTATTCCATATGTATTATTAAGCGGTTCAAGCACATGAAGTCTCATCTGCTTAACAAAATGTCTTAACGCCGTCTCATCATTCTTCATCGGAACATCTGAATATTCCACAAAGAATTTTTCCTTCTCTATAAGGTGCTGTCTCTCAATATTCTCTACGCACCTGTTCATCTGCGCACATGCATCCGGCGCAATTATACAGTCAAGAAAGTTAAATCCACCCTCAATTGCTCTCTCTAATATCGCACGACATCCCTCACATAGCATACTGCTCATGTAATATGTACCCATCTCTATAGAACCTGTACGGGGTGCACGCAGCCTTACCGAAAAGCTGCCAGGCAGATTAATAAGCGGCTCCGGTATCTGAAAACAGACTGCACCGATTGCAATATCACCTTTAGCCTGTGCCTGCCTTACAAGGTCGTTATTCACGTCCTCCAAAAGCTTCTCAAAATAATACAGATTAGCTAAATCCTTCACATTTGCCTCCTCTTACAATATTCCCATATTAACAAGGGCTTTCTTTGCACCCTCAACAATAATCGCATCATCAGGGAGATTGAATACATTTTCGCCAAGAACATCTGCCTGTGCAAGCTTGGAATCGCTCTGTATTACTGAAAGCAGTTCAAGGCCGCCGATATCCATAAGCTTCGCAACCTCCATATCCGGTATTCTGTTAGCAATAACTCCGATTCTGTCATACATTACAAGCTCATCTGCAACTTTCTTGATTGTCTGCACAACCTGGCATCCCTTCTTGCTCGCGTCAGTAACAAGCAGCAGATGTGTAACCTTCTCCATAACTCTTCTGTTAATCTGCTCTATTCCTGCTTCTCCATCAATTACAACATAATCAAACTTATCTGAAAGCATTGTGATAACTTCTTTAAGATATGAATTAATCTTGCAGTAACAGCCTGCTGTCTCAGGTCTTCCTATTGCGATAAATGCATATCCGTCCTGTTCAACAACTGCATCCATTATCTCGTATTTGGCTTCTCCAAGTAACTCCACAGCAGTCTTGGTATCTCCGCCTTCAACATTCTTGATTACTTCTTTTCTTATATCATCTATAGTCTTATCAACCTCAACGTTAAGCACTGTAGAAAGTCCGACCGCCGGGTCAGCGTCAATCGCAAGTATCTTCTTATCTGGGTGTGCCTCAACAAGAAGCTTTACAATAACTCCCGCTAAAGAAGTCTTACCAACTCCGCCTTTTCCTGCTACTGCTATAATCTGTGTTTTCTTATCCATTATTGTTCTCCTTAAAATATTGCTAATTAAATTCTTAATTAAATTGCTGCACCCAATGCCCTTGCGCGTCTTGTCACTGCCTCAGCAGATAATGGTGTCTTCCCTTTCCTGCTTCCTTGGCTGAATACAATGCTTTATCAGCTTTCTCAAAAAGCATGCTGTAATGTGTATCATTGTAATTATTCTCCATAAGTTCAAGACATCCTTCCCCTGAAGTAACTTCTATCAATTCAAATGTGAATACCAGTTATTAATATCCAAAAAATGCACCAACGCCATTCACAAGTCCATTGGCAAGCATTTCTAATGTTTCATCACTATGGTCTGAGCTTGCATTCCCAAGTTCCATATCAACTGACGGAACTATACTGTATGATGTCTGTGTCAGATCTATCGCCATGCTTCCAGAACCATGAATCTTCGCACCTTGTCCACGAAGTCCGTCAACAAGTGCTGCCCCAAGTGAATCATGCTGCTGCCAGTGGTCTGCCACAGGACTCATATTCTTAATTGCATCGGGAACTGCTATATAAAAGCATCCCTTATCGTATGAAAGTCCATCACCATCCCAGTGCAATGATATATGACAGTCTGCAACATTGTTACATATTACAGTTCTTGCCACATTATCAAGCTGTACATCTGATGAATCCCTTATCATCAGCACATCATATCCTTCTAACAGAAGTTTATCTCTTAAAATCTCTGCCATCTTAAGTGTTACTTCGCTCTCTGGTGTCCCGTCATAAAATGTCATTCCGCCTGACACCGCCGTTGCTGTCGCAGCGCCAGCCGCCGTACTGCCTCCTGTACTCTTAAGAGAACCATCCGGATGGCACAATGTTCTGACCGCCGAACCTCCTGCCGTTCCATGCCCGGCATTAACTCCGACAACAATGTTCTTTCTCTGACCTGACGCTTTATAAAGAACAGCATAGCCATCACTTATAGCAGAATGGTCCGCATATTCCCATGTTGTATTCATATAAATGTGTTCCAGATTCTCATATACAGGGACTCCGGTATATGGTTCTTTCTGTCTTATATATGGATCCTGCATCTCCTCCTGTTCTGTATTCTCTTCAAAATCGCTTTCTGTCTGCTCTGTGCTTTCTGTTTCTGCTGTCTCCTCAGCAGACTGACTGCCTGCATCTGAATCCTCGATTCCGCTTCCAGTCATATCCTGACTTGTTTCTTCAATGTCCGATTTATTCAATTCTGATGAAACATCAGTATTATTCTTTTTACAGCCTGACACCATCGTCACAGTAACTATCAGCGACATTATAATAGCTGCATATTTAGCAGCATTTGTCGATCTATTCATCTGTATCCTCCGGCCACACTGAACCTTCATCAAGTCCGTTATCAGTAAGCCATTTATCTTCTACTGTAATATATTTCTTAGCGCCAGCTTCATCAACAAGCATAACAGAAACCCTGGGTGTCTGCCCTTCTGCAAGTTCTTCACACCCATAATCTCCGTCAAATATCTGTTTTATCTTCCACATAACAATCTCCGTTTCAAATACTTAATGTTTTTATTATAAAACATTTTTACAAAATATGCTATAATATATCCATTATGAAAGTACGGAGGACATGATGGTGTAAGCTATGGTGTTGTATGTAACTGGGACGAGACATGTGGTGGATAAGTCCTGTCACTGGCGTAAAAAGTTACATTGGCAAATGCTCCGCCGATTCATTCACTGCTAAGAAATTCGCTAAAGTTGATGGTGATGATACCGACAGGGTGCTGGTGATAAAGTAATAATAAAATGGACTTTCCCACGGATTTACCGTGCAGAAAGTCCATTTTACTTTTATTTCAGTCTATCTTACCCCCAGATAAGCTTCTCCCAGAATTCCTTATCCCTGGCATACTTTAATATATCCTCTTCTTTTTCGTTATCGAGGTAATCCATAACCTTGTTGTAATCTGTCGGATTTTTAAAATCAATCTGCCACAAAAGTGTGCCTACTCCGTCCTTAAATTCCTTACATGTAATTCCCTGCTCGGTATATGCAGTAACTGTCCACACTTTCTCTCCTGATTCATCATCACATGATGCACTTTCTGTTGCACCTTCTGTCTTGCTTACACCTTCTGTTGTGTCTCCTGTAAGCATAAGCTCCTGAGACTTGCTAAGGCTGTCCTGTGCTTTTTCATTGGCAATAGCTGCTTTATGAAGAATTGTCTGATCCTCTGTTTTCATATCATATGTCCAACTGTTTTCTTCTATCCATTCTTCATCCTCAGTCTTTACATCAGATGCGAATCCATTAGCTGCTGCACTCTGTGCTGCGCTTGAAGCCGCATTTGCCTTCTGCCCTGCCGGTGCATTAGCTGCTGCCTTAGAAGCTGCTTCATCCTGAACTTCCTTAAGCTTTCTGATTTTATTCTTGATTGCATCAATATTCTGGTCAAAACTGTTTAAAAGCTTTTCCCATTCTTTGTCTGACATATCCCGCCAGTCCTTTTCCTCAAGATCGTCTGCTGTAAGCTCATACTGCTGTTTGAGCATTTCAATGAGATCCGCTACAAAATATCTTTCACCCGTTGCCTCATTTTCAAGTTCAATACCTGAGCCAGCCAGTGCAGCATTCCAGTTTTTCTTTTCAGTTAAAGCTTCATCCAGTGAATTGTATGAATATGCCATATCATCTGTCAAATGTTTTAAGGCATTCCAGCTTCCCCATTTGTATGAACCTTCACTGGTTGAATCTGCATACTGGCAATATGCAAACATTTCCACAGCACTTGCATTGGATGGATCTATCTCGGAAAGATTAACATCATAATCCCTGAATTCATTTCCACCCAGTGCAATGCTTACTCTTACAATCGTGTCCTCACTGTCCGGATTAATAATCTGGGTTGCCCTCATTCCGTAGCCGGTATCCCCCACATTTAAGAAGCCAATTCCTAATGATTTGTACTGGATATTATTGTCCGGCTTCATAGATTCTTCAAAACCGGTGTCACCTTTGCCAGTTTTGGTTGTTCTGAAACTGTACTCTGAATAAGCACCATACCTCATTTGTGTGTTAATATTCATGTATTCTCCTTTCTGCAGCCACTCAGTCAGTCGCAGCCGCGCCACTTTCCAGAAAGGTCCAAGTGGCAAATAATAAAAAACGCATTCATCCAACAGCTTCAATCCATTGAATAAATGCGCCTTCCATGCCTAATATATATCGGCATTATTTCATATATCATTATAGTAATTCAGAATTTCATTCCATATTTTTTCAGGTCAACCCTGCCATTAACAACCTCAATTCCATCTGCCATAAGAAGCTCTGCCTGCTTTCCGGCTCCTCCAAATGCGAATTCCCCGGCAAGCTCTCCCTTCGAATTAACTACTCTGTAGCACGGAATATGTAACGGATCCGGGTTCTTATGAAGTGCATTGCCAACCGCACGCGCCATCTTCTTATCGCCTGCAAGCTCTGCAATCTGTCCATATGTTGCAACCTGTCCTCTAGGAATCTTCTTAACGGCTTCGTATATCCTCTTAGTCGGACTGTCAGATACAAGATCATAACTTTCCGCAATCATACGTCTGATATCTTCATCAGGAACAGTTCCATCAAGAATAATAGTATTCCAGTGTTCCTTATTCTGATGCCAGCCAGCAATCACCGATGAATATGTACTTCTCCATAGGTCGCGCCACTCAGGTGAAACCTTCACATTAAGATTAATATATCCATTGCGCTCATATGTCCATAAAAATACTTTTTTGCATCCTTTAACTCTTACAAGCTGCCAGTTCTCATCATGAAAAGGCGCTTCCTGATAAGTATCAGGAAAAGAAAGTCCATATGCAAGTGCTTCTTCCCTAGTCGTCATATTGTCATTCCTTAGTTGTATTTATAAAAGCCTTCACCTGAAGACATTCCAAGCTTTCCCTCATCAATATACTTCTTGAGAATAGCTTCCATCTTCTTGAAATTATATGGCATCATCATCTTCTTAAGAAGTGGTGAGAAAATTCCCGGAACACTCTGATACTGGTGAACAATATTATATGCAGTATTAAGCCCTACTGTATCAAATATCTGGAAAGGACCTTTAGGTGCGCCTGTTCCTCTTGTCCATGCAATATCAATGCTTTCAGGATCAGACACTCCTGCAGCATACAGATCAAGTCCGCTAAGAAGGAATGGAACCAGCATAGAATTAAGCAGATATCCGCTCTTTTCCTTTCTTACAGGAAGTCCAATCATTCGTATATCGTTAGCAAACTGCATAACTTCGTTAAAATACTTCTCATCAGTCTGAGCCTGTGTCATAATTTCTGCAGTATTATTCTTCCATATAGAATTAGCAAAATGTAATGACAGATACTTGTCTGGTCTGCCAGTATATTTAGCAAACATTGACGGAAGAAGTGTTGATGAATTGGTTACAATCACAGTCTTGTCCGGAAGAAGTGGTGAAAGCTTTTCATAGAAAGCAATCTTATCCTTTTCATTCTCAGCCATAGACTCAATCACAAGGTCTGCATCTGCCACAGCCTTAGCCATATCAAGCTCAAGTTTGAGATTAACATATGCATTTTCAACCTTCTTAAGACACTCTTCCTTGTCAAATGTATCTTCGTCCGCAAGTCCTGCACACCACGCATTCTTATCCTCTGCCATCTTCTCAATAGCTTCAATATAAGTCTGCTTAAGATGGTCAATCTTAGGCTGTGTTCTTCCAATAGACCCCTCGCTTCTTAACCAGATAGTTACATTAAATCCACAATATGCTGCCTGAAAAGCAATCTGGCTTCCAAGCACTCCGCCTCCGGCAACAACAACATTTGAATATTTCATACTTATCCCCTTTCTTATAAATACTCACTACGCCATAAGACTTCTAAATGTATCAAGCACATCATTTCGTCCAATCATTATGTCATAATCAGGCTTTTCTGGCTCTCTTCTCAATGCCGGTTCCGGTGGAATAACCGGTTCTTTAGGCATTATCGGTTCTTTAGGCAATGCCAGCCGTGATAATTCAATCCTTACATTCATTATTTCCTTATCCTTCTTGGCTGCTTTTGCCCCAGCCATAAAACCTTCTATAAATCCTTTATCTTCCTGAAGTCTCTTTAACTCATATTCAAGTTTCTGCTTGTTGTCATTATATTCTTTCTTCTTGGCATTCCATTCTTCAATAGCTGCGCCATTTACAGCCAGCCACTCATCATGTTCCTTCTGCTTCTCTTCAACATCCTTAACCCACTGCTGTCTGGCTTCCTCAAGATTATCTCTCTCATACTCCCACGAATCATGGTCTTTCTGGTATTCTGCTTCATTGTTGGAAAGATTAGCATTTGCCATATCGTCTGCCTTCTTAAATGCATCCTCAAGCTTTGAAAAATATGCTGTCTCTTGCTGTCTGGCTGCCTCTATCTCCTGTTGTTCCTGTTCTGTGACATTCTTTAATATCTCGTCAAGATGCCTGTTTACATTAGCAACAAATTCTTCTATTCCGGCTGCCACCTCAGCATCGGCATTCTGCTTTGCCCTCTTGAAAAGCTCATTATCACTTAATATGTAATGCTCATTATTAGCTGCAATAGCACTCTTTGTATTCTCAACACCTGACTGATAGTTAAAATGTACATCAAACAGATTCGCATACTCTTCTTCTGAGAACAGATTAGCAACAGGATACTTGTCCTTTATCTCCTGACGCCTGTCTCTGATTTCCAGTTCATATGTATTATCTGATGTATTTCCAATTACCTGAAGATACAGATTATCTGCCATTTCTCTTGCATTAGTGCATTCCTGCTGCACAAGAAGCTGTCCCCAGTATGCCTTTGAATTATCAGGTTCTTCATCAAGGACATGAAAGAAAAGCTTATTGGCTTTTTTCCAGTTCTTATCTGAAATTGCAGAAAATCCTTCATCAAGCAGCTTATTGATATCCACTGGTTCGATGATTTCTATTTCTTCAAGTTCAATCTCTTCCGCTGGTTCAGCCTTTTCTGGTTCTGGTGCTGGCTGGTTAACTGATTCCTGCTTCACCACATTTGCAATCTCAGCCATTATATTATTAAATGTATCATCGTTTCCAAGCTGGCACACCTTCAGACCTGCAAATTCTTTAGGAATATCATATTCATCAACATCTTTATAACATGGAATAAGACATTTGTTCTTATTCTTTTCTGCTATCTCAAGATATCTGTTCCATTCATTCTTAACCCAGACATTGTTATAATCATCATATGATGTACCAAGTGCAAGCATAACATTTGCTGAATTAAGAGCTGAATATATGTATGGTTCACAGTCTGATTGCTTTTTTCCTTTAAGTGCGGCTTCTGATAAAAATACCCTGTATCTGGCTGATGTCAGCTTGTTATATAAATGTCCTGCTATTTCACTAACAGCCGTCTTATCTCCATTATCATCTTTTGCCCTGTAGCTTATATATATATCGTATGGCTGTTCACTTTCAGCAATCTGAATATATTTCTTACGATTTTCCTCTATTATCTTCGCTTCTTCCCTGAATATTGCTCTTGACTCTGAATCTGAATTCTCCATAACAAGTTCAAAATCTTCATCATCCATTACACTATCATAAGAGATTCTGTGACAAACAGGTACCTTTTTCCCACTCGCATTATCCGCATATTCAATACCATATTTGCAAAGGATTAATCCCCAGTATCCTTCTGCTTCCTCTGGGTAACTGTCAGTTATTGTATTATATATTCCTGCTGCTTTATCAAAATCGCAGTTAAAACGCAGTCTCCCGGCACGCTCAAACAGCTTAAGTTCTTTATCGTCCTCTATATCCGGAACTGTCTGGCTCGTTCCACATTTTTCGCATTTACAGACAGTAATCGAATCCTCTATGTCCAGATTACTTCCGCACATTTTGCACTTTAAGCCCCCCATTTGCATTCTCCTTATCATTAACGTATTTCACTTAATCGCGCATATAATACAATACTATTAAAGCCGTATAGAATATTATAATATTTAGTTATTGGGGTGTCAATTTCGGATTCCGTTTCAGGCAGCCATGTGAATTCATCAATTCCTAGTACATCGTTTTCGAAATAACTACTCCATCCTTATATTCCTTACATGTAAATCACTGCTCGGTATGCGTTGTGCTTCAACCGCCTCCTTTTATGGTATGAAAAAAGCACTCTAACCTGTTCTGGCTAAAGTGCTGTGTAAGTTTATTATTAATTTTCTCAGTCAGACAAAAAGTTTATTAAATCTCATTATAGTTCAATCGACTTTTTAACTCCAAAATATCATGCTTTATTTGTTCAATGACTATCTTAAATTCCTCATCGCTTTTCCCAGTTGGATCTTCAAGTCCCCAATTATCATCAAATGGTCTGCCTATAAATGGACACCCTACATTACATCCCATTGATATTGCAATATCCGGTTCTGGAATATCACTAACCAGCTTACTGAGCTGTCCTTCTGCTTCCATATCTATATTATATAATTCCTTCATAATACGGACAGCATCCTGATTAATCTGTGGTTTTGTTTCTGTCCCCGCCGAATAACTTTGAAACACATCTGATGCCAGATGTCTTCCAAAAGCCTCAGCAATCTGACTTCGGCAGGAATTATGGACACAAATAAAAGCTACTTTTATCTTACTCATAAAATGGACACCTCTCCTTTATACATTGCTCATTAAAATCTGTGAATCCGCATTGCATTTGTTCATATTGCAATGTTACTCCATAATGAGCATTTACATAATCAATACCATTCTTAAATGCTATCATTGCATCTCTCTTGCAGCATCTTGGCCCGTTTATGGTTCCTAATTCTCCAATTGCTTTCGAGGTAAACTGCATATGATTTCCCCATGTTCCATCGGTTGAAAGCGGACCTGTTCCGTCAATGATTGCTAGTGCAGCACCTATAGATGTGATTGCTCCGCATATTCCCCATAAACCGCACATTGCCCCCGGCATCCTAAGGCCCTCTGCCATCAGCCTGTCCAACGCTTGTTCTAAGTCTATCTCTCCACCTGCGTTTTTGTAGGCTACAAGCAAACTTGCACCATCTAATATATGGTGTTCCGGTCCATGAATACTGACATATTCCTTCTCTGCAATCTGCTTAAAAATGACAACCGGATTTGTTCCCCGTTCTTTCTTTATATCTTTTACAATCAGCTCTGCTTTTTCTTTTACTGTCATAGAAACCTTCCTTTCGTCTTATTTGCAATTCTTACAAACATAAGCATTACAGGACTTAGCATTTCCCCTCTAACAGCAGCTATCTTTTTTGTCACAGCATGACTCACACGTCAAACAGCCAATATCTCTTTTCTGTCCTTGCCCGTTTCTTCTGCAATCTAATCTGTCACCATAGTGATAAGAAGGTCTATTGTATAATTCATTTTTTCCTTTGTCGATAAAACTGTTAAGGAAACAAAGTCGCGTCTCTTTCGCCACTATCTATTTTTCAATACCTGTATTATTTTCAACAACTGCTGCCACTTCTTCTGTTACTACTTCATTGTTATCCATTTGATTGTAACTCCTTTGCATTAATTTCTCTTCATAATATGTAATGTCGATCGAAACTGCATTATTATTAGCTAGTATACCATAAACATACTGTTTTTAGGAAGAAATGTCCTATTTCATCCATATATGCATATTGTCAAGTGTATGTGTCATATTTTATATTCAAAATAAAAAAGGCTGCTACTCTCTAAAAAATAACAGCCTTTCTTACTATATCAGCCTTTTGGAATTTGACCATCGACATACAGAATGTGATTAACTAACCACTCTGTGAGATATTTTAAAATCCCCATAATCTGTTCATCTTGATCTTCTACCTCATCATTGTGATGTTCCATAAATTCATCAAGTTTATGTATAAATTCCTGATGTTGAACTTTCTGTGTAAATATCTTCTTATAATTAATAGATTCCATATACTGCTCTTCATCACTAAAGTGTTTTACTGTATAATTTCGGAGATTTTCTAATATTATATTAATCCTATCATATTTATCCGGTGTAAACTCATCATGAAGCAGTTCATATGCCTCATCTGCATATTTAAATAACTGCTTGTGTTCTTCGTCTATCATATCTATACCGATATAATATTCTGGTTTCATTTCATACATAAATCAATCCTACTTTCAGTTTATTTGTTTTATGAACCTGTTACCTGTTCAATACTATTCATAATAGGCAAATGCATTTCTCATGAATTTCCTATATTTTCTCGTTTTTAATGTTAGATTCCACCAAAACATTCCCTAATTTTCTTGGAAATATCAGAATCAACAAAACCTTTCTGCGCCATGTCATCAAGCATCTCACACGTTTTTTCGTGCGATAAACCTTTCTTATATGGTCTGTCCTCGGTTAATGCCTGATAAATATCAATACATGCCATTATACGTTCCGGCTCATTTAATTCAGCTGCGGTTTTTCCAAAAGGATACCCTTTTC